>Ga0214472_10000069_pt1 | contig 140817 bp, 133 predicted proteins | sample RVTome_6_FD_207662 | JGI IMG/M metagenome (GOLD analysis project Ga0214472, IMG submission 207662) | Soil microbial communities from uranium-contaminated site in the Upper Colorado River Basin, Wyoming, United States - RVT140D175 | ecosystem: Environmental > Terrestrial > Soil > Contaminated... | reverse complement strand
GCCGAACGAACCGTCGAGGCAACATGGCAGCGCATCGGCTCGCTCCTCGACGCCTTCCCGCCACACGAATGTGCAAATTATCTCAGAAACTCTGGATATGCTTCAGTCTAAACAGGACAGACTCTAGCTCCATATAATTGCGCGATCAGTCGTCGAGCGAAGCCATTTCGTCGCCGGTGCTGTAGCTGGCGAGCAGCACGCGATTGGCATCGACATCGGTCGCCACCATCTGGATTTCGGGTTCCTCGTCGATCTCTTCGGGATAGATGAAGCCATAGACCGGGTAGCTGGTGAGGCCGAGTTGGCCGGTCGGCGTGTGCCAGACCTTCACGACGCTCCAGTCGTTATTTTCCGAAACATCTTCGGCGAGCACATCGCTTTCCACCATGCCGCGGCGGGACCAGTTGGCGTGGTTGAGGTGGATCTGGCGGTCGTTGATGATTTCCCGGACCATCGCGACATGGCCGAGGCGCATACGGCCATGCGGCTGCAGCACCATCACCGCGCCGACTTCGGGCGTCGAGCCGCGCTCATAATGGCCTTCGGCCTGCGCCCACCAGGTGTGCGCGTTGCCGCGGATTTCGACGTCGGACACCTCGCGGGCATAGGTCACGCACTGCCAGCGGGCCTGGGCAGGCGCGGCGATGGCGAGAATAGCGAAGAGAAATGCGATGATGCCCGGCAAACGCCGGCTGCGACCCGAAACCATGTGCGACCCCCGAAAGGCAGGTAATTGAAACTCCTGATTCGAGGGATTCCCGCAAAATCGCGTTGCGCAAAGCGCAATGCGGCGAAATGTGACGGTGAGGGGGTAAGCGGTGGAACCTTTATCTAGTCGTCGCCGGTGCCGACCAGTTCATCGACACGGCCCGTCGTGACCGAATGATAGTGCGGCCGGGCTTCGGCGTAGATTCGCCGGGCCAGGGGCACGCCCCAATCGCCTTCTCCCATCAAGGCTTCGAACAGCGGCGCGACGAATTTGCGCCGGCCCATGGAGAGCAGGAATTCCTCGACGGAATCGCGCGCGGGATCGAAGCGGTTGGCGATGGCGAGCTTCAGCCAGGCGAAGCGGATTTCGCTGTTGCGCGCGTCGCTGAAATCGAAGCTTTCGTCGAGCGTTTCCAGCCTTTCCTCGGAAAGGTTGCGGGGCAGGCCGTTGAGGAAGCGCTGGCGTTCCTGGGTCGTCCATTCGGGCCAGTTGATCACCGCGATGCTGCCGCTGTCGGTGAAGTTCTCGATCGCTTGGTCGACGGCGCGGAACAGGTTCGACTGGACGTGGACGGCGTTTTCGGGAAGCCCCGGCTCGTACACCCATTGGTCGATGTCGATCCGATCGGCCTCGTCGCCTTCGAACAGATTTGCGCGCATATCGGCGAGCAGGCCCGCGCTGGTTTGCGGTTGGAAGGCGTGGCGATCGAAATAGTCGCGTAGCCAGGCGTCGAAGCGCGCGCGGCCGACGGTCCGCTCGATGGTCCGCAGGAAGACCGCGCCCTTTTCATAGGCGATGTCGGTCATCCCGTCATCGGGATCGCGGCCGTCGAGATCGAGGTGCAGCGCGGTATCCGCGGCTGTCAGCCCGCCCAATTCCTCGACAGAGTCCATCATGTCGGTCCAGCCGAGATCGGCGAGCATCGCCGCCTGCTCGGTGCCATAGACCGCTTCCATGATCCGGTTTTCGAAATAGACGGCGAAGCCCTCGTTGAGCCAGAAATCATTCCATGTCGCGTTGGTGACGAGATTGCCCGACCAGCTGTGCGCCAGTTCGTGGGCGATCAGGCTGACGAGCGACTTGTCGCCGGCGATCACGGTCGGCGTGACGAAGGTCAACCGCGGATTTTCCATGCCCCCGAACGGGAAGGCGGGCGGCAGGACGAGCAGGTCGTATCGGCCCCAGCGATAATCCCCGTACAGGGCCTCTGCGGCGATCACCATTTCTTCCAGGTCTTCGAATTCCGCGGCCGCATCGGCCAGCATCGAGGGTTCGGCATAGACGCCCGTGCGCTCGCCCAGTTGCTGGAAGGCGATGTCGCCGGCGGCGACCGCGATCAGATAGGGGGCGACGGGCTCGTCCATCTTGAAGCGATAGGCAAGGCGGCCCGGTTCGCCGTCGACCGGTTCGCCTTCGGGCATCAGCATTTCGGCGCTCATCACCACGCGGATGCCGCGCGGGACCGTGATCCGCGCGTCCCAGCTCTGGCGGATGCCGGGGCTGTCCTGTGTCGGGATCCAGCTGCGGTTGAGGATCGCCTGGCCCTGGCTGAAGAGATAGGGGGTCTCGCCGCCCGCCGTCTGTTCGGGTTCCAGCCATTGCAGCGCTTCGGCGCCCGGCGCGGAGGCATAGGTGATCTTGACCCGGCTCGCACCGCCCAGCCGGATTGTCAGCGGCGCGCCATGGACGTCGCCGCTATCTTCGCCGATTTCCCATTGCAGCGCCTCGCCCTCGCCGTTGACGATTTCTCGGATTTCCATGCCCTTGCTGTCCAGCACCACCTCTTCGGCATCCTCGGCGACCTCAAGATCGAGCGTTGCCGTGCCGACCATGCGCTGCGCGTCGAAATCGGCGTTGAGATCGAGCGAGACATGGGTGACCCGCGCTTCGAGCGGGCGGGCATAGCTGTGCGTGTCGACGCCTTCTTCGCTCGCGAAGATACTCTCCTCGGATCCGGGCGCCGCGGATGTTCCGCCGGCGTCGCCACCGGAGCCGCAGGCGGCGATCGGGAACAGGAAGGCGAGCGGGAAAAGGCCAAGGATACGCGCGAACATCATACTCTCCGGAAAAACGGACGGTTCGGTAACAGTCTAGCCGTTCGCCCGGCGAATCCAAGGCTCATGACACGCCGCGCACCCTTGACCTTCCGCGCGAAACGGCAGACAATTGACGTGAACGTAAAGCAATAAAGACTGGAGAGCCCCGATGGCCGATGCCGAACCCCTTGAGCAGTTTCGCAGCGAAGCGCGCGCTTGGCTCGAAGAGCATTTCGATCCGGCGCTCAAGGGCCGCCACAACCCGATGGGCATGGTCGACGGGCCGACCGACATGACGCCCGACATGGTCAAATGGCGCGAGGCGCTCGGTGAACGCGGCTTCGGTACGCCGACCTGGCCCAAGGAATATGGTGGGGCGGATCTCAGCGCCGATGAAGCGCGTATACTCGATGAGGAGATGCGCAAGATCGGCGCCTACAACCCGATCGGCGGCCTTGCCGTCGGCATGTTCGCGCCGACCCTGATGGAATTCGGCACCGAGGAGCAGAAGCAGAAATGGCTGCCGCCGCTTTCCAACGGCTCGAGCCGCGGCGCCCAGGGCTATTCCGAACCGGGCGCGGGATCGGATCTCGCCAACCTGCAATGTTTCGCCGAGGACAAGGGTGACCATTATGTCATCAACGGCCAGAAAACATGGACATCGGGCGGGCAATGGGCGGATTTCTGTTTCGGCCTGTTCCGCACCGACAGGTCAACCAAGCATGAAGGCATCACCTTCCTCGTGCTCGACATGGACCAGCCGGGCATCGAAACGCGGCCGATCCAGCTGATCTCCGGCGCCTCGCCCTTTTGCGAAACCTTCTTCACCGATGCGATCGCGCTGAAATCGGATCGGGTCGGCGAGGAAGGCAAGGGCTGGACGATCGGCAAGCGCCTGCTCCAGTTCGAGCGCGCCGGCATCGGCGGCGGGGGTATGCGCTTCATGATGCAGTCGCTGGCCGATCAGGCGAAGGACTATGTCGAGGTCGACGACAAGGGCGAGATCGTCGATGCCGAACTGCGCCTCAAGATCGTCAAGCACGAGATGACGGTGCGCAATTTCATGGGCACGATTGCCCGCGCCCAACGCGAGGCCAAGGAACAGGGCGGACCTTCGGCGACCAGCTCGGTGCTCAAAAATGTCGGCGCGAAACTGGTTCAGGAGCGCACCGACCTGATGGTCGAGATCATGGGCATGCAAGGCCTTGGCTGGGAAGGCGAAGGATTTTCCGACGACGAGCTAAAGGCGACGCGCAGCTGGCTGTGGAATCGCGCGGTCACCATTTATGGCGGCTCGACCGAGATTCAGAACAATATCATCGCCAAGCGGGTGCTCGGGATGCTCGACCACCAATAGCGGGGCAGGCGATAGCGGGGCAGGGCATTTCGCGCCGTCCCATCTACCGCTTGCAATGTAGGAAAACCTCTGTCCTAATCCGCCCGGCTCGCGCCGCGTGGCCGGGCTTCAAGCAGCGAAAAGAGTGAACGCACGTCGGCAAGCCTGTGTGTGCAGTTTGTAAACTTTGCGCAATTTTGTTTCGCCGGGCCGCGTTCGCATGAGGCCCGGGCAGTACGGAGACGAAAAGTGACCACCGCCGCCGAAATGCTGCAAGCCGAATTCGGTTCGTTCGCCGATGTCGTTCGCGTCCATGCCGTCGAGCGGCCGGACGCCGGCGCGATTGCGATCGTGGACCGCAACCTGACCTTTGCCGAGCTTGACGCCTATGGCGATCGCATTGCGGCGGGCCTCCAGCGCGATGGTGTGCCGCAAGGCGAGGCGGTGGCGATCTGCGGGCTCAACGGCTGGGCCTATGCGGCGCTGTGGCTCGGCATCCTGCGCGCCGGGTGCGTGGTCGCGCCGCTCGCGCAAAGTTCGATGCCGGACGCGCTGGCGCTGATGATCGAGGATTGCGGATCGCGGCTGTTCTTCGCGGATCGGGGCATCGCCGAAACCGTGGATATCCCCGAAGGCGTAACCTTCGTCCCGCTCGACAAGGATGCCGGTTTCGAGGCATGGCTGCCGGAAGAGGGCGCCGTGCCCGAACCTGTCACCATCGAACCCGACGACGCGTTCAACATCATCTATTCCTCGGGAACCACCGGCACGCCCAAGGGTATCGTCCATTCGCACCTGATGCGCTGGCGGCACGTTACCGCCTATGGCGGGCTGCTCTTCACGCCGCTCACCGTCTCGCTGCAATCCACGCCGCTCTATTCCAACACCACGCTCGTCAACTTCCTGCCCTGCCTCGGCAACGGCGGAAAATCGGTGCTGATGAAGAAATTCGACGCGCGCGAATTTCTCACGCTCAGCCAGCGGGAAGGGGTGACGACCGCGATGCTGGTTCCCGTCCAATACAAGCGTCTGCTGGCAGAGCCCGATTTCGACAGTTTCGACCTGTCATCCTATCAGATGAAATTCTGCACGAGCGCGCCCTTCGCGGCGGATCTGAAGGCGGACATCCTCAAGCGCTGGCCGGGCGGGCTCGTGGAGTTTTACGGGATGACCGAGGGCGGCGGCACCTGCGCGCTGCGAGCACATGAATTTCCCGACAAGCTCCACACCGTCGGCCAGCCGATGCCGGGCCATGATATCCGGCTGATCGACGAGGACGGCAAGGAAGTGCCGCAGGGCGAGATCGGGGAGGTCGTTGGCCGCTCCGGCACGATCATGAAGGGCTATCATAACCGCCCCGAACAGACGCGCGCCACGCATTGGCACGATGCGGAAGGCAATCTCTATATCCGCACCGGCGATGTCGGCCGGTTCGACGAAGACGGCTTCCTGCAGCTGATGGATCGCACCAAGGACATGATCATATCGGGCGGATTCAATATCTATCCCAGCGACTTGGAAGCGATTGTTATCGAACATCCCGAAGTCGAGGAAGTTGCCGTGATCGGCGTGGCGAGCGAGCAATGGGGAGAAAGTCCGGTCGGCGTGGTCGTCGGCCCCCGCGATTCCGAAGCCGTGAAGGCCTGGGCGAACGAGCGGCTGGGCAAGACCCAGCGGCTCGCTGCCGTCCATATCGTCGAGGTGCTTCCCCGCAGCGCGATCGGCAAGGTGCTGAAGCGCGAACTGCGGGAATCGCTCAACCTCTAGGCATGGCCGCTATTCGTTGCAGGTCCAGTCGACGCCGCCGCTGACCGGCGAGCCCGCGCAATCGAGCCGTATCATCTCGCCGGTTCCCGGCCGCGGAACTTCGGCATAACCGGTGAAATTGCCGTTTTCCTGCCAATCCATGTCGATGGAGGCGACTTCGATATTCCGGCCCTGATAGAAAGTGACGATTGTGTTTTCGAGGCTGCGCGCCTGGATGACACCGTCGACACCCGGGCAATCGGAAGATTCGATAAGCTGCTCCTCGTTGATGGTCACCTCGCAAGTCGCATCGGTTTCCTCCTCGGAATCGGGATATTTTACCCGGACTTCGCCATGATAGAGGTCACGGTCGTCGTCGTCTTCCTCGAAGCTGATCTGGACGACTTCCAGCCCTTCATTTTCGATCGCTTCCTTCATCGCATCGGCGACGCGCTCGTTACGCGGCGAACCGACGCTGAATGAGCAGCCTGCCAAGAGCGCAGTAAGCGCGGCCGCGCCCATCATCTTCGTAATCATCTGCATGAGATTCCCCTGATTCGCGTTTCGCGACCGCGTCGCCAATGCTTGTGCTAAATTCACTATCAGAGTCAAAATCCGGGCGAGCCAAAATTAGGGGGAACGATTCCGCTTGCCCGGGCTGCATGGCGATGCCGCGCGCTATGCCAGCGCGGAGTAGATCAGCGTCTTGAGCTCGCGCCGGATCGGGTAGATGTTGGAAGGCTGGAGCTGGGACATGAAAACCATCGTCAGCTCTTCCACCGGATCGACGAGGAAGGCGGTCGAGTACATGCCGCCCCAATAATATTCGCCTTGGGAGCCCGGGATCATCGTTTTCGCGACATCCTCGGTGATCGCAAAGCCGAGGCCGAAGCCGGTGCCGGCATTCTGCGCCTCGCTGAACAGCGCGCGCGAATGCTTGGTCAGGTCGCCGCCGCCGGGCAGGTGGTTGCGAGTCATCAGGTCGATCGTCTTGCGGCCGACGATGCGGACATCGTCGAGCGTGCCCTTGCCGAGAAGCATCCGGCAAAAACGCAGATAGTCGGCGCTTGTCGACACCAGCCCGCCGCCGCCCGACAGCAGTTTGGGTTTCTTGCCCCAAACGCTGTTTTCGGCCCGGTCGGTCAGCAGCGGCGCCTTGGGATTCCAGGTCCAGCAATCGCCGAGCCGGTCCAGCTTCTTCTTCGGCACGCTGAAAAACGTGTCCTTCATGCCGAGCGGCCTGAGGATATGTTCGGCGAAATAGGCATCGAGCTTCTGGCCCGAAACCCGCTGGACGATAGCGCCGACGACATCGGTCGACACCGAATAGTTCCATGCATCGCCGGGTGAAAATTCGAGCGGCAGCGAGGCCAGTTCCGCGACATAGCTGTCGAGATCATGATTGCCGTGCCAATTCTCGATCTTTCGCTCGCGATGGGCGAGATCGATATTGGAGCGGTTCTGGAAGCCGTAGGTCAGCCCCGATGTGTGGCGCATCAGATCGATCATCCGCATCGGCGCATCGGGCGCCCGGGTGAGGAAGGGGACGGCGCCGCCGCCGCCGCCCTTGTAGACACCGACCTCCTTGAATTCCGGCAGGAAGCGGTGGACCGGATCGTCAAGCGCCACCAGCCCGCGCTCGACCAGCTGCATGAAGGCGATCGAGGTGATCGGCTTGGTCATCGAAGCGATACGGTAGAGCGTGTCGGCAGCAACCGGCGTCCCGTCGTCGCGGGCGATGCCGCCTTGCGCGAACAGCGCGACATCGTCGCGGCGGCCGATGGTCAGCTGGAAGTTCTTCAGCTTCCCGCTCTTGATATATTTGTCCTTCAGATAGCCCGGAATATAGCTCAGCCGCTCGGGCACGAAGCCCAGCGCATCGGGGTCGGCCGTCGTTTCCATCAGTCGAACATGATCACGGAGCGGGCGGAATCGCCCTGGCGGAGCTTCTCGAAGCCATCATTGATCTGTTCCAGGCTGATCCGTTCGGCGATCACGCTGTCGAGATCGAGTCGGCCGTCGAGATAATAGGAAACGAGCCGGGGCATATCGCGCATGAAGTGCGAGGAGCCCATCAGCGATCCCTGGATGCGTTTGCCGGCCAGAAATGTCGGCCCGTGCAGCTTCACCATCTTGCCCGGCGCGATCATGCCGAGGATCGTCGCGGTGCCGCCGCGCTTCAGGATGTTCCAGGCGAGCTGCGCGGTTTCGGGGCGGCCCACGGCTTCGACCGCATAATCGACGCCGCCGCCGGTCGCCTTCAGCACCTGCTTGTCGACATCTTCATCGGCCGCGTCGAAGGTCATCGTTGCGCCCATCTTTTCGGCGAGCGCGCGTTTGGAGGCGACGGGATCGATGGCGATGATCTCGCCCGCGCCCGCGATCTTCGCCGCGTTGATCGCCGACAGACCGATGCCGCCGGTACCGACCACGGCAACGCTTTCGCCGGGCCTGAGGCCGCAATCGTTGAAGATCGAGCCCGATCCGGTGATCACCGAACAGCCGATCAGCGCCGCGCGGTCCATCGGCATGTCGGGATCGATGGCGACGCAGGCATTTTCGTGGACCAGCATCTTCTCGGCAAAACCCGACAGGTTCAGGAATTGCGGCAGCGGCTGCGCGCCCATGCTCAGGCGGGAGGGCGCGCCTTCGGCCCGCTTGGTCGACGGATCGGTGCACAGCGTGTGCTTGCCGCTCTGGCACAGATCGCAGGTGCCGCAAAAGGGCGCGAGGAAGGTGATGACATGATCGCCGGGCGATACATGGCCGACCTCGCTGCCCACCGCTTCGACCACGCCCGCCGCTTCATGGCCGGGAATGGTCGGCAGCGGATGCGGATAGACGCCGTCGATGAAGTGCAGGTCCGACCGGCACAGGCCGCAGGCCTTGGTCTCGATCAGCACCTCGCGCGGGCCGGGGGTGTCGATATCGACCTCGCCGATTTCCATCGGCCTACCGGGTTCGGTGAGGAGCGCGGCCTTCATCGGCTTACCCCGATGTCTCCGCTGCTGATGGCGTCATCGGTATCCGGCGCGAATTTGCCGAATTCCATCCGGGCGATGGTGCGGGCGTGAACCTCGTCGGGCCCGTCGGCGAGGCGCAATGTGCGCTGGTGCGCATAGGCCAGGGCGAGACCGAAATCGGTAGTGACGCCGGCACCGCCATGCGCCTGGATCGCATCGTCGATGATCCGGAGAGCCATGTTGGGCGCGGAAACTTTGATCATGGCGATCTCGGCGCGCGCAATCTTGTTGCCCGCCCGGTCCATCATATCGGCGGCTTTCAGGCAGAGCAGGCGATTGAGCTCGATATCGATCCGGGCCTGGGCGACGCGCCATTCCCAGATGCTGTGATCGGCGATCGTCTTGCCGAAGGCGACGCGCGATTGCAGGCGCCGGCACATCTTCTCCAGCACTTCTTCGGCCACGCCGATGGTGCGCATGCAGTGATGGATGCGGCCGGGCCCGAGGCGCCCCTGCGCGATTTCGAAGCCGCGCCCTTCGCCGAGCAACAGGTTGGAGACGGGAACCCGGACATCCTTGAGCTCGACTTCCATATGGCCGTGCGGCGCATCGTCATAGCCGAAGACGGGCAGGTGGCGGATGATGTTCACGCCGGGTGTGTCGACCGGCACCAGCACCTGGGATTGCTGCTGGTGGCGCTTCGCTTCGGTATCGGTCTTGCCCATCACGATGGCGATCTTGCAGCGCGGATCGCCAAGCCCCGAAGACCACCATTTGCGACCGTTGATGACATATTCGTCGCCGTCGCGCTCGATCCGCGTCTGGATATTGGTGGCGTCGGAAGAGGCGACCGCCGGTTCGGTCATCAGGAAGGCCGAGCGGATTTCACCGTTCATCAGCGGGCGAAGCCACTGTTCCTTCTGTTCGCGCGTGCCGTAGCGGTGGAAGACCTCCATATTGCCGGTGTCGGGCGCCGAACAGTTGAAGCATTCAGGAGCGATGCCGACCCGGCCCATTTCCTCGGCGCACAGGGCGTATTCAAGATTGGTGAGCTGTTCGCCCTCGAACTGGAACGTATCGTCGACATGTTCCTGGCCCGAATGCGGTGGCATGAAGAAATTCCACAAGCCCGCGGCCTTGGCCTTGGCCTTGAGTTCTTCCAGCACCTCGCTCGTGCCCCAGCGGTTTTCGGGCGGAAATTCCGCCTGATAGTCATTGACGCGCGGCCGGATTTCCTTGTCGACGAAATCCTTGATGCGGTCTCGAAAATAGGTCTGGCGGTCGGTTAGGCTGAAATCCATCGGAGTGTCTCCTTCGTCTTTTTTGCTCTTATTATCTCATTCAAACGGGTCTGTGGTGCCCCGCATCCGGGCGATGCGCGCTTCGTGATCGGATTGTTCGATCGGAAAGCGCTGCATGATCGCGGCTGCGACGATCCCTAACATAACGATCAGCCCAATATAGATCAGCGCGAGATTTTGCAGGATGCCCTGCGCAACTTCTCCGGGCGTTGCCGGTTCGGGAAAGGCGACAATGGTGAGGATTGCCGCGGAAATGAATACACCTGCTCCCGACACGCATTTCTGAATGAAAAACTGGCCGGCGAAAAACAGCCCTTCGGAACGCGTGCCGGTGCGTTCGGCATCGTCTTCGATCACATCGGCCAGCATCGAGGATTTGAGGATCAGCGCGGCGACGTGCGAACCGGTTCCTATCGCGATAAAGGCGATGATCGAGGGCAGCAGCATCGGATCGCCATTGTCCGGAAAAAGCCCCAATATGCGTCCGATATAGGGGATTGGCAGGATGAGTATCGCGCCGATAAGAAACCACTGGGCCGCCCGTCGCTTGCCGATCTGCCGCGAAACCATGCTCGATCCGATCACCGCCCCGCCGATGCCGACCATCAGCCCGAAAGTGTACCAGGCGAGCGCGATCGATCCCAATTCCCAGAAATAGGTAAGGAAATAGGTCAACAGTCCGAAGGATATGCCCTGACTGACATTCGCGCAGAAACCGGCGAGCATCAGGATCAGAAAGGCGCGATTGCCGAGCGAATGGAAAATGCCCCGGAATGTCTGGCTCAGGGTCAGGTGCAGCCGCTCCGTTTTGGGCAGAAACTTGATCTCGCTATGCGTGCCCAATGCCGAGATCAGGATCACGCTGGACATGATGACCGAGGCGATGATCGCATAGTCGCGATAGCCCTGAGGATTGAGCTGGCCGTCAGGATAATCCGGCGTCGGCGCGAGCAGCACCGCGAAGGTGAAGAGCAGCATCGCCGCGCCGCCCAGCCAGCCGAAAAAGAAACGAAGCCCGAAGATGCGTGTGCGCTCGTGATAGTCGCTGGTCAGTTCCGGCCCCAACGCCGCCATCGGAACCTCGAAGCAGGACATCGTCGCCCGGACGAGGAAGGCAATGCCGAGGATGTAGAAGAACATGCCGGTGTTGCTTGCCTCTGGCGGATTCCACAGCAGCAGGAAGAAAAGCCCGGCCGGAATAGCCGACGCATAGAGGAAGGGATGCCGGCGCCCCCAGCGCGTACGCAGATTGTCCGACAGATGGCCGACAACGGGATCGACGAACGCATCGAGGACAAGCGCGATCAGGACGGCGGTGCCGACGACCGCGGCGGGAACGCCGATCACCTGATTGTAATAGATCAGCAGCAGCAGTGAAAAGCCGTTATCCTTGATCCCGAAGGCGGTGGCGCCGAAACCGAAGGCCAGCTTTACCCGGCCCGGAACACGGCGCGGGAGCGGCACGGCCACTCCCCGCAATGCGGGCGGGGCTGTTTCGTTCATCAGCCCTGCGGGGCTTGGGTGAGAGCATCGACCAGGCCAGGAGTATCCGGATCCCAGCTGTGCCGGGGGCCGACCAGCATGCCGCCATCGACCTTGATGTCGATGCCGGTGATGAAGCTGCCCAGCTCCGATGCAAGATGCAGCACGGTCTGGGCGATGTCATCGGGCATGCCGGCGCGGTGGATGGGCTGGGCATGCGGGGCCGCGCCGCGTATCGCGCCATCGACGGCGCGGGCCATGGCTTCGCCCTCATCCTTCATCGCATCGGCGAAGATATTGGTCAGGATGAAGCCGGGGCTGATGGAGTTCACGCGGATATTGTGCTGGGCGAGTTCGGCCGCTGCGATCTTCGAGAGATGCATCACCCCGGCCTTGGCGACCGAATAGGCGATCGGGCCCCAGCCGGCTTCATGCGCCGTGATCGAGGCGGTATTGACGATCGCGCCGCCGCCGGCGTTTTTCATGTGCGGGACGACATGGCGGATGCCGAGCGCGACCGAGCGCAGCAGCAGGTTTTGCGTAAAGTCCCACTCGTCGGCGCTGATCTCGTCGATCCGCTTGCGCGCGCCTGCGGCCCCGGCATTGTTGAACAAGATGTCGACGCCGCCGAAATGATCGGCCGCAGCGTCGAGCAGCCCGGTGATGTCTGCTTCCTGCGTCACGTCCGTCTTCTGGAAGGCGAGGCGGTTGTCGTACCGGCTTTCGGCGGCCATCGCGGCGCCGGCTTCGGCGTTGAGATCGCCCATCATCACCTGCGCGCCTTCGGCGATGAACGCTTCGGCGGTTGCCTTGCCGATGCCCGAAGCGCCGCCTGTCAGCACGACCCTTTTGCCTTCGAATCTCATAGTCGAACCTCTCATCTGTCAGGCTAGGCCAAAGCTATGACGCCCGAAACCCCGTTGCGTTGGGAAACTTTTTCTTGTCGCTTAGCGACCGTTGACGTAAACGTAAAGAAGACTCGCACCTTGCCGGGCGTGGCCAAAAACAGCACTATGAAAAGAAAAAACCGGGAGAGCTTCCGATGACCGACCTCGAAACGTTCCGCGCCGAAACGCGCGAATGGCTGGAGGCGAACTGCCCGGCCGAAATGCGCGAGCCCGTCCGCGACGAGCGCGATGTGTGCTGGGGCGGGCGCGACTGGACGTTCAAGAACGATGCGCAAAAATCATGGTTCGATGCGTGCGTCGCCAAGGGTTATACCGTGCCCGAATGGCCGAAAGACTATGGCGGGGCGGGGCTTTCGCCACCCGAAGGCAAGATCCTTCGCGAGGAGATGAGCCGGATCAAGGCGCGGCCACCGCTTTCCAGCTTCGGCATCTGGATGCTCGGGCCCGCGCTGCTCCAGTTCGGCACCGAAGAGCAGAAAGTGCACTATCTCAACGATATCGCCCAGGGCAAAATCCGCTGGTGCCAGGGCTATTCGGAGCCGGGCAGCGGGTCCGACCTCGTGTCGCTCCAGACCTATGGCGAGGACAAGGGCGATCACTGGATCGTCAACGGCCAGAAAGTGTGGACGAGCTATGCCGACAAGGCCGACTGGATTTTCTGCCTCGTCCGCACCGACAAGACCAACAAATATCAGGGCATCAGCTTTCTGCTGTTCGACATGGCTTCCGAAGGCGTGTCGACGAAGCCGATCCTGCTGATCTCGGGCAACTCGCCCTTCTGCGAAACCTTTTTCGACAATGTGAAAGTGCCCAAGGGCCAGATTGTCGGCGAGCTCAATCGCGGCTGGGATGTCGCCAAATATCTGCTCGGCCATGAGCGCGAGATGATTTCTGGCGGCGGACTTGGCGATGGATCGCTGTCGCTCGGCTCGAAGATGGTCACCGGGCTCGGCAAGGATGCGATGGGGCGGATGGACGAACCGATGCTGCGCGCCCAGGCCGCCGAGTTCGATGTCGATGCGATCGCCTTCAAGGCGATGGCCGAGCGGTTCGTCGATGAGGCCAAGGCAAAGAAAAACCATCCGGCGACGCCCAACATGATGAAATATGCGGGCACCGAATTGAACAAGCGCCGCCACGAATTGGTGATGGCGGCGGGCGGCTCCGAAGCGCTTGAATGGGAGAGCGAGGAAACCGGGGGCGGCGCCAAAGCGCGCACCTGGCTTCGCACCAAGGCCAACAGCATCGAAGGCGGCACGAGCGAAGTGATGCTCAACGTCATCTCGAAGCGGATATTGGAGCTGCCGGACAGCTGATCGCTGTTCGAACGCCGCTTCCCGAACCCTAGAATAGAAGAGACGCAGGATGCCCCTTTTTCTCAATGACGATCAATCGATGCTGCAGGACACCGCCCGCGATTTCATGGCGGGCGAGGCGCCGGTCGCGCATCTCCGCGAATTCCGCGACAAGAATTGCAAGGATGGCTTCAGCCACGATCTGTGGAAGCAGTTCGCCGAAATGGGCTTTACCGGCATGCTTGTCGGCGAAGAGGATGGTGGGCTCGGTCTTGGCCATGTCGAGGCGGGGATCGTGCTCGAGGAAATCGGCCGCAACCTGACGCCGTCGCCCTTCCTCACCACCTCGGTGGCGGGTGTCGAGGCATTGAAGACGGCGGGCGACGACATGCGCCAGCGCTGGTTCCCCGGCATCCTTTCGGGCGAGACTGTATTGGGTCTTGCGATCGACGAAGGCGCCAAGCACCGGCCCGAAAATATCGCCATGAAAGCAGAGCGTTCGGGCAATGGCTTCAAGCTCAATGGTAAAAAGGATTTCGTCGTACACGGGGCCTCGGCCGACATGCTGATCGTTGCCGCGCGCACCGGCGGCCGCGCCGGCGAGAGCGATGGCCTGACCGTGTTCGCGATCGAGAAGGACGCGGCCGGCGTGTCCGCCCAAGCCGTCCGCCTCGTCGACAGCGCAATGGCCGCACATATGGCCTTCGAGAATGTCGAGGTCACCGCCGACGCGGTGATCGGCGAAGTCGACCAGGGCTGGGCGGTGCTCACCAAGATGCTCCGCGCCGGGCGCACGGGCGCGGCGTCCGAAATGGTCGGCGTCGGCACCGGCGCGATGGACATGACCGTCGACTATCTCAAGCAGCGCAAGCAGTTCGGTACGTTGATCGGCGCGTTCCAGGCGCTCCAGCATCGCGCCGCGCATCTCTATAGCGAGATGGAGATCGCCCGCTCGGTCGTCCTCAAGGCGCAGCAGCTGCTCGACGAGGGCAATGACGGCGCCGAGCTGATGGTCTCAGTCGCCAAGGCCAAGGCGGGCCGCGCGGCCAACCTCTCGGTGCGCGAAGGCGTGCAGATGCATGGCGGCATCGGCATGACCGACGAATATGATATCGGCCTTTATATGAAGCGCGATCGCGCCCTTGCTGAATTCATGGGCGACGCGAACTTTCATGCGAACCTTGTCGCCGAAATGAACGGTTACTAGGCATGGCGCTCGATCCTGAAACCTTCGATCAGCTGCTCGAAACGGTCCGCCGTTTCGTCCAGCAACGCCTCCGCCCGCTCGAAGGCGAGGTCGAGAAGAACGACGCGGTTCCGGCGGAAATCATCGAGGAAATGAGAGCGATGGGCCTGTTCGGCCTGTCGATCGCCGAGGAGTTTGGCGGCATCGGCCTCGACATGACCGAGGAGGTGCGGGTCGCTTTCGAGCTAGGCGGCACGACGCCCGCCTTCCGCTCGGCCTTCGGCACCAATGTCGGGATCGGCAGCCAAGGCATCGTGATCGCGGGGACCGAGGAACAAAAGGCCGAGTGGCTACCCAAGCTTGCCAGCGGTGAAATCGTCGCCAGCTTTGCGCTGACCGAACCCGATGTCGGGTCGGACTCCGGCGCGGTGAAGGCCAAGGCCGTGCGGGATGGCGATGTTTACCGGCTTTCCGGCACCAAGCGCTACATCACCAATGCCGACAAGGCTTCGGTGTTCACCGTCATGGCCCGCACCGGCGACGAACCGGGCGGGCGAGGGGTTTCGGCTTTCCTGGTGCCGCGCGATCTTCCCGGCATATCCATCGGCGAGCCCGAGAAAAAGATGGGCCAGCAGGGCGCCAAGGTCTGCGACGTGATTTTCGACGATACGCCCGTGCCTGCCGCCAACCGGCTGGGCGAAGAGGGCGAGGGCTTCAAGGTTGCAATGAAGGTGCTGGATCGCGGGCGGCTGCATATCAGCGCGGTCTGCGTAGGAATAGCGGAACGTCTGATCGCGGACAGTGTCGCCTATGCGACCGAACGCAAGCAGTTCGGCCAGGCGCTTTCCGAATTCCAGCTGATCCAGGCGATGATCGCGGATTCGAAAACCGAGTGCATGGCCGCCAAGGCGCTGGTGCTCGAGGCTGCCGCCAAGATGGACGCCGGGGAACGGATCACGCTTCCCGCTGCGGCCGCCAAATATTTCGCCTCCGAAATGGTTGGCCGGGTCGCCGACCGCGCCGTGCAGATTCACGGCGGCGCCGGTTATATTGCCGACTACGGTATCGAACGCTTCTATCGCGATGTGCGCTTGTTCCGGATCTACGAAGGGACCAGCCAGATCCAGCAGCTCATCATCGCGCGCGAGACTATCAAGAACGGCGGCTAGCCAGAATAGCGGGGCCGCAGCGGGAGAATATAATGGACATCGGCAAACTCTTTTCGCTCGAGGGCAAGATCGCGCTCATCACCGGCGGCTCACGCGGCATCGGCAAGATGATCGTCGAGGGCTTTCTCGATGCCGGCTGCGAACGCGTCTACATCACCGCGCGCAAGGCCGAGCAGGTCGAAGCGACGGTGGCGGAATTCGGCGACAAGGTGATCGGCATCCCGAAGGATCTTTCGACCGTCGACAATTGCCGCGCTCTGGCCGAGGAAATCGGCAAGCGCGAGGACAGGCTCGACATCCTGGTCAACAATGCCGGCGCCGCCTGGGGCGTGCCGTTTGAGGAGTTCCCGGAAGCCGGCTGGGACAAGGTGATGGACATTAACGTCAAGGCGCCCTTCTTCCTGGCCCAGGCGCTACATGGCCTGATGAAGGCGGCGGGCACGCATGATCGGCCGGCCAAGATCATCAATATCGGCTCGATCGACGGCATGCGGCTCAACCCCTGGGAAACCTACAGCTACCACGCCTCGAAATCGGCGATTCTCTACCTCACCAAACGCATGGCCGCGACCTTGGTGCGCGATCACATCATCGTGACAGCGATCGCGCCGGGCGCTTTTGAGTCGGACATGAACAAAGCGGCGCGCGATCATGGCGATGCGGTGGCCAAGGGTATCCCGGCCAAGCGGATCGGCGAACCCGAAGACATGGCCGCCGCCGCCATCTATCTGGCGAGCCGCGCGGGCGATTATGTGATCGGGGAAACGATCACCGTCGATGGCGGGCTTGTCCATGCCGCGCTCGGCACGAGCATCGATGCTTAGCTAGCTCCGCGCCAGCAGCAGGTTCATCCGCGCCGCCGCTATGGGGCGCTCCTCGTCCTCCTGCCAGGCAAAGCTTTCGACATTGGCGAGCCGCTTGCCGAGCCGGGAAATGACTCCCGTTGAATAGGTGCGCCGGTCACGCCCGCCGCGCATGAAATCGGTGGTGACGGTGATCGGCTTGATCTGCGGGCTGTCATCCTCCGAAAGCCGCTGGCGGACCGATGCGATGGCGGCGATCTCCAGCAATCCGGCTATCGCGCCGCCATGGAGAAAGCCGGGACGGCCCATGACATGCTGGCCATAGTCCATTGACAGGATCAGGCGGCCGGCATCGTCGATTTCGGCTTCGATACCGAGCGCCTTGGCATAGGGCGGGAGGACGAGGGTCATTCATCCGCCTTGATGAACATGAAGGTGCCGGCAACCTGGGCGATGGGTTTGTCGGGATCTCCATCATGCGCGCCGCCGCGGACGAAAGCCACGCTGCGCGTCGTCCGATAGCAGGTCATCCGCGCCGTTACGCGCGCGCCGACATTGGCCGGGCGCAGATAATCGACGCGCAGGTCGATGGTGACAGCCGGCGCGAAGCGCTTGGCTTTCAGCCATATCGAGGCGCCGGAAGCCATGTCGCACAGGCTGACGATGGGCCCGGAGGCAAGGATGCCGGTTTCCGGATCGCCGACCAGCGTTTCGTCATAGTCGAAGGCAAGTTCGATCCAGTCGTCGCCATGATCGACATATTGGGTGCCGATCAGGCCGTTATGGCTGTGGGGTGCAATGGTTTCGACGAATAGCTTGGGATCGAATTTCATCCCCGCCATTGCTTCCCGCGCGCGTTCCTGCTCGTCCATCGATCAGCCTTGCCAGCGCCAAAGGCCGACGGCATCGACGACCGCCTTGTCGCCCAGCTTGCCGGCGGTGACGTCTGCGAAAGGCTTATGCGCGACGAGAAGCGCGACGACGTCCGAAGCCGCCAGCGCCTCGTCCAGCGCGCGCAGCGTAACGCTTCCCGTTTCGGCGAGTTTCGACGGTAGCGCGTCGACATGCGGTTCCACCGCCGACACTTCGTAGCCGCGCATGGCGAGTTCGCGGACAATCTCCAGCGCCGGGCTCTCGCGCAGATCATCGACATCGGGTTTGTAGGCGAGACCGAGACAGGCGATCCGCTTCGATCCGGCGATTTCCGCCGCCGCCTCGATCTTGCCGACGATGGTGGCCGGGCGGCTGTCATTGACGATCCGCGCCGCATTCATCAGCCCGGCAAGATCACGGTTCTGGGTGATCAGGAACCAGGGATCGACGGCGATGCAATGGCCGCCGACGCCGGGACCGGGCGAGAGGATATTGACGCGCGGATGGCGGTTGGCGAGGTTGATCGCCTCCCAGGGATCGATTCCATGACTTTCGCCGATCGCCGCGACCTCGTTGGCGAAGGCGATATTCACGTCGCGATAGGCGTTCTCGATCAGTTTCACCATTTCGGCCGTTATCGCGTCGGTCCGGTGCACTTCGCCGTGCACGAAGGTCTTGTAGAGATCGCTGGCCCGAATCGCGTCTTCGGGCATCAGGCCGCCGACGATGCGATCATTCTCGACCAGCTCGCGGACCATCTGGCCGGGCAGGATGCGTTCGGGGCAATAAGCGAGCGAAATTTTCAGGCTCTCGCCGTCCACCAGATCCGGGCGCCCGCCGCGCACGATATCCGCGATTGCTGCCGTGGTGCCCAGCGGACTGGTCGATTCGAGAAGTACCAGATTGCCCGGCGCGAGGACCGCCATCAGCGAGCGCGCGGCCGCATCGACGAAGCTCATGTCGGGCGATTTGTCGCCGTTGATCGGCGTCGGCACGGTGATGATGAAGGCATCGGCGGGCTGGGGCTCGGTGTAAGCCTTCAGCTTGCCGCTTTCGACAGCGCCGCGCACCAGCAGTTCCAGATCGGGTTCGGAGAAATGCGCTTTGCCCGCGTTTAGCGTGTCGACCACATCCTCGCGGATATCGACGCCTTTGACGGTTAGGCCCGCTGCTGCGAGCGTCGCGGCCGTGGGCAAGCCGATATAGCCGAGCCCCAATACGCAGACCGTCTCAAACTTATCCGTCATTCTTCAACGCTTTCACAATCCGGTCCGCGGCCTTGCCGTCGCCATAGGGGTTGGCGATTGCGCTGACACGGGCATATTCGACCTCGTCGTCTAGCAGTTTTTCGGCTTCGGAAACGATAATGTCGGGATCGGTGCCGACCAGCCGGCAGGTGCCGGCGGCGATCGCTTCGGGCCGCTCGGTTACGTCGCGCGTCACGAGCACCGGCTTGCCGAGCGATGGCGCTTCTTCCTGGATACCGCCCGAATCCGATATCAGCAGATGCGCCCGGTCCATCAGATAAACGAAGGGCAGGTAATCCTGCGGTTCGATCAGGTGCACCGCCGCGGTATCGGCCAACACGCTATTGGCGGCGCGCTGCACATTTTCGTTGAGGTGAACGGGATAGACGATCTCGACATCGCCGCGCGATGCCAGCCGCGCCAGCGCGCCGCACATCCGTTCGAGCCCGCCGTCGAAATTTTCCCGGCGATGTCCGGTGACGACGATCAGCCGCTTTTCGGGATCGAGAAAATCGAACCGGGCGTCGAGATCCGCCTTCTGTGCGCCGTCCGCGCGGAGCTCGCCGACCACCGAAACCAGCGCATCGATCACCGTGTTGCCGGTCACGAAGATACGGTCCACCGAAATCTGCTCGGAAAGCAGGGCGTCGCGCGACACCTCTGTCGGTGCGAAAAGCCATCGACCGACCATGTCGATGAAGCCGCGGTTCATTTCCTCGGGCCAGGGCGCGTGCAGGTTGCGCGTGCGTAGCCCCGCCTCGACATGGCCGACGGGGATTTGGCGGTAAAAGGCCGCCATGGCGGCTGCCATTGCGGATGTCGTGTCGCCATGGACCAGCACCGCGTCGGGCTTCTCGGCCTCAAGAACGGCTTCCAGCCCGGTCAGTGTCGCCACCGTCACATCGGTGAGCGACTGGCCGGGCTTCATGATGTCGAGATCGATATCGGGTTCGATGGCAAACAGGTCGAGCACCTGATCGAGCATGGAACGATGCTGGCCGGTAACGCAAACCCGCGTGCCGAACGCGCTATCGGCCTGGAATGCCTTGACCACGGGAGCCATTTTGATCGCTTCGGGTCTTGTGCCGAAGACAATAAGGATTTTCATCAAAGGCTCCGACTAGCACCAGGGACCAGGCTGCATTTCATTCCGGTTGGCCGCCTAACAGAAAAGTTTGATTATCTGAACACTATAGAGGGTTTAGATGAGTTCATCATAAAGCTTTTGCAGCCCCTGCGCGGCGGCTTCCCATGTCCGATGATCGGCGACATATATCCGCGCCGCGTCGCCCAGTTGGGCGCGGAGACCGGTATCGCCGGCAAGGCGTGCCAGGGCATCGCGCAAGGCCGGGACATCGCCGGGCGGGTGGATAAGCCCGGTTTCCCCATCGGCGACCATGTCGCGCATGCCGCCGACCCCGGACAGGACCACCGCCTTGCCCGCCGCCAGCGCTTCCAGCGGTTTCAGGGGGGACACCAGCTCGCACACCTCCAGCGCCCGGCGCGGATAGGCGCAGATATCGAACAGCGCATAATGGGCGGCCATTTCGTCCGGCTGCGCCCGGTCTGCAAGGATGGCGCGGCCCGTAAGGCCTGCCGTTTCGATCTGCTGGGCAAGCTGGGCTTCGATGCTGCCGGAATCGGCGCGCAACGAGGGCCGGGCACCGACGATCAGCAGTTTGATATTATCCCGTTCGGCGAGCAGGGGGCGGGCTGCCTCGATCAGCAGATCGAGCCCCTCATAGGCCAATATCGCACCCGCATAACCGATCACGACATCGGACTCGCCGATGCCATAGTGTTTCGCCAGCGCATCCGGGCGCGGCACCGGGGCGAAAGCGGCCGGATCGACGCTGTTGGCGACGATCGCGATCCGGTCCGCGGGTACGCCCATCTCCACGATCCGGTCACGCATCGCGACGTTCAATGTCACGATCCGGTCGGCAAGCGTCAGGGTTTCGGTCTCGAGCGCATTGTCGCGTCTGGCTTGCGGCGTGGCGCGGAAGCCAGGCTCGCGCGCCTCGCGGGTGATGTCCCAGAAGCTGCGCACTTCGTAGACGAAGGGCAGGCCTAGTCGCCGCGCCGCGATCCCGGCGGGCAATCCCGTCCAGAAATTGCTGGCGGCCTGGACGATGCCGATATCGCGTTCGGCGAAGACCCGTTCGAAATAGTCGGCGGCCTCGGCGATATAGCCATGGGCCCGCCCGTGCCGCCCGAAACCGTTTTCGAAGAGATAGGGCAGCCCGTCGACGGTTTCCGGTCCGCTGGGCGCCAGATCGACCCTGCCATCGCTGGGAAATCCGGGGCGGGCGACAATCGTGATGTCGCACCCGGCATTGGCGAGCGCCTTTGCAAGCCCGTGGCTGCGCATCGCGTAGCCCTTGGCTTCGTAGGGCAGCGCATTGTGCGCGCAATAGGCGATCCGATCGGAAAGCTGGTCGCTATGCGCCGCTCCGTTACCGCGCAGTTCTTCCGTGATCCGGTCATGCGCATCGAGCTCGGCGAGATGCCTGTCGACCTTCTCCCCGGCAATCGTCGGGTCGGCAGCGATCGCCGCGCGGGCGGCGATCCGCGATCCGCCATAGTCCTGGGCATTGGCCAGAGCCAGGGACAGCAGCCAGGTGAGATTCTCCGACGGTTTGATCGTCAGCGCCTGCTCGATCAGTGCAACTTCGGCGGTAAATTTGCTGAGATGGCGGGTAACCAGAATGCACCCGCGAAGGATATCGAAACCGACCGCCGGCGCGAAAGCGTCGAGCACCGAAAAATCGAAGGCCGAACCCGCGATCGCCCGTTCGAGCAGATCGGAGATTGCGCGTCCCATATCGAGGCTTTCGCCCGCCGCATCGAGCAGATGGGCAAGGATTTCCGGCAGCGTCGCCACGCAACATTCGATGATATCGGCATCGGCGTCGAGCGCGGTGAAATCGAGCGTCGGCCTGAACGGCTCTTCTGTCGCCGCAAGGCAGCTGGGCCGGTTTTTCGCATTTTCGAGCGCCAGCGCGACCGCCTCGCCTTCCAGCGAGAGCCTTACGGATCGGGGCGGGCATCCGGCGATGCCGATCCAGCACCAGCCGGGACCGAGTTCGGGAAGCTCGATCGGGCCGTGCCCGGTATCAAAGGCGTCGACACGGATGGTATCGGCGTTGCGCACCGCCAGCCTGGCCATGAATTTTGCCCTTCCGTGCTCCGCGTCGCCGGGGGCCGGATACCCCGAAACTGATGGTGCGCCCGGCAGGAGTCGAACCTGCGGCCTCAAGATTAGAAGTCTCGTGCTCTATCCAGCTGAGCTACGGGCGCGTGCGATTTGCTCTAGCTAGCTGCCGAAGGGAATGAAAGGCTGCGGGCGGTGGTTGCCGTAGAGTGACAGGCGGCCGGTTCCGGGGGCGGCATCGCCCCGCCGGTGAAAGCCGAAAACATTCGCAACGATCAGGGTATTGCCGGGCACCGGATAGGCCGAGGGCGCGGGAAGGCCAAGCCGCGCCAGTTCGCGTTCTTCGATCCGGAACGATCCGGTCATGCCGCCGCGATCCCCCTTGATCCGCGCATGGACTGCGGCGTTCGCCTTTTTCTGCTCCCAGGCGAGCCGTTCGGGCGTCAGCAGGTGGCTGCCGGGCACATAGACGAAGGGTCCGTCATCGGTCTCCACCGGATCGATGAAATACCAATATTTCATCGCGTTGAAGAAGGTGTCGCGGTGGAATTCGCGCTGGATGTCGTGGATTTCCTCTTCGTCGCCATTGACCGTCTGGTAGAGCCAGTTGCGCCGCACCGGCATCGCCTTGCCGGTCACGATGCGGGCAAGGCGGCGAAAACGCGGGTTGCGCGCAAAGGCGGCGGCGTGCGGGCCGGGACGAATGAAACGGTTGAGCGTCGATCCGTCGAACCGGTCGAAGCCCCAGTCATGGCGGTCGCTGTCGCCGAAGCCCCATACTTCGGGGCTGGCGGGCAGGGGGGTGGCGGAGGCCGCCTCTTCCACGGCCGCATGGGCCTCATCCCGAAGGGCTGCGAATTTGTCATCGGGCAGGAAATTCGGGATCGCGACGAAGCCATGTTCGTCGAGATGCCGTTCCTCGGCATTGCGCGGCCGCACGGTCTGGGCGCGCCGAAAGCGCGAGATCGCCTGCGCGGCCTTCACCCGCTTTCTGTGCATGCCGAGCCGGTTCAAACCGGGATGGCCGACCCACGGGTCGCTGAACACCTTCATCGAGGTGAAAATCGAATACATGGCCGGGCTTTCACGCCAAAATCGGCTGGATTGCAAGCAGATGATGGGGCAGGAAGGGAGAATGAACGGGGCAATTGAACGGATCGACGCATCGGCGCTGGGCGGCCGCCGGATGCGCTATTTCGATTTCGTGATGGCGGCGTTCGTCGTCATCCTGCTGCTTTCCAACGTAATCGGGGCCGGGAAGGTCGCCAATCTGGAGCTGCCGGTGATCGGCGCCTATGCGTTCGGGGCCGGTATCCTGTTCTTCCCGCTATCCTATGTGCTCGGCGACGTGCTGACCGAAGTGTACGGCTATGCCCGGGCGCGACGCTGCATCTGGGCGGGGTTCGTCGCGATGCTGTTCATGGCGCTGATGGCGACGGTGGTCGTTGCGCTGCCGCCCGACGAAAGCTGGACGGGGCAAGCGGCGTACGAACAGGTGTTCGGCCAGGTGCCGCGCATCGTCTTCGCTTCGATCATCGCCTTCTGGTGCGGGGAGTTCGTCAACAGCTACGTCATGGCGCGGATGAAGATCTGGACGCAGGGCAAGCATCTGTGGTCCCGCACCATCGGCTCGACGATCTTCGGCCAGGGGATCGACAGCCTGATCTTCTATCCGCTCGCTTTCTGGGGTGTGTGGGACAACAGCTTGGTGATCACGGTGATGATCACCAACTGGCTATTGAAGGTTGGTTGGGAGGCGCTGCTGACGCCGGTCACCTATCTCGTTGTCGGCTGGCTCAAGCGCCGCGAGGGGCTCGACGTCTATGACGAGCATACCGGCTTCACGCCCTTCCGCACGCAGATCTGACCGGTGAGCGTCTTCCAGATGACGAAGATCTGGCTCGTCGACACGCTGGGCCTCTCCAAGGATGCGTTGCATATCTATGTCGGGCTGATCCTCTTCTTCGGCACGGTTACGCTGTTTCGTCTGCCGCTTCGCGACATCCGTCCTTTGATGGCTGTGCTGCTCGCAGCTCTGCTTGGCGAGATCTTGGACATCTACGACACCAGCGTCATCGGCGCGCCGCAGGTTTATGCCGGCAATTGGCACGATTTCTGGAACACGATGTTCTGGCCGACGGCGCTGTTTGTATTGGCACGCTACACGCCGGTATTGCAGCGCTAGGCCAGCGCTTCGACAAGCCCTTCGAAAAGCCGCCGCCCGTCACTGCCGCCATGGGCGGGTTCGATCATCCGTTCGGGGTGCGGCATCATGCCCAGCACATTGCCCGCTTCGTTGACGATGCCGGCGATATCGCGCGCTGAACCGTTGACATTTTCGGCATAGCGGAAGGCGATACGGCCTTCGCCTTCGAGCCGGTCCAGCGTCTCATCATTGGCGAAATAATTGCCGTCATGATGGGCGACGGGAACGGTAATCGCTTCGTCGGCCTGGTAGCGGCTGGTGAAAGCCGTCTGGCTCGATGCAACCTTGAGCGGCACATCGCGGCAGACGAAACGGATGCCGGCATTGCGCAGCAGCGCGCCGGGCAGCAGCCCGGCCTCGGTGAGGAGCTGGAAGCCGTTGCAGACGCCGAGTACCGCGACACCGCGGTCTGCCGCCGCCTTCACTTCGCGCATGATCGGTGAATTGGCGCCAATCGCGCCGGAGCGCAGATAGTCGCCATAGGAAAAGCCGCCGGGCAGCGCGATCAGGCCGAGGCCTTCGGGCAGCTCGGTCTCGCGATGCCACACCATATGCGGCTTGGCGCCGGTCGCCGCTTCGAGCGCCACCGCCATGTCGCGGTCGCAATTGGAACCGGGAAAGACGATGACCGCGCTTTTCATCACGCGGCTTCCTTCTCGATCTCGAAATTCTCGATGACCATATTGGCGAGCAGCTTGCGGCACATATCCTCAATAGCGGCATCGGAGACATTTTCGTCGAGATCGAGTTCGATCAACTTGCCCTGACGGACGCCGTTGACGCCGTCAAAGCCGAGCGATTCCAGCGCGTGGTGGATCGCCTTGCCCTGGGGATCGAGCACACCATTCTTCAAGGTGACATGGACGCGGGTTTTCATGGCCGGTTTCTCCTGCATGGCCCGGAGTCGCGCGCTCTATGATGCCATCGCCGCCCTGTGGCAAGGGGGACGGGACGATAGGCTGTTTGTTCAACAGGGGCCTGGCGATGGACAGCGTGTTGGTGTGACGCGACGGGAGGCTGCGTGTCGCATTTGCGAATCGCTTTTCGTTTCGGCCTTGGCCGTTGCGCCGTTGCTCCTCATCCAGGAGAGCCTTCTGCAATTTCTCTTTGCCAACGTCATCCTGATTACCATGCTGATCGTCTGGGCGCGCCATGTCGATCATAGGCCTTTTGCCGACTATGGATTTTGCCGACGATGGATTGGTTCCGGCTGCCCGACTCCTGTTCGGTATCGCCGTCGGTCTTGTGATTGGTACAGTGTCGGTAGCCATAGTCTTCGGAGCATCCGTCGCGCTTGGCGCCGTAGAGGGGTCATCGTTGACGACCGCGATATTGGACGGCGAGTTTTTGATGTTTTCGTCAAGATGCTCCTGGTTGCGGTCTGGGAAGAAACATTTTTCCGGGGTTTCCTGTTTACGAATATCAATGGTTCGCTCGCCGTCAAATCAAGCGCGCGAAGGTCTGCGATAGGTGCGCTGCTTCTGTCTTCGCTGATCTTTGCGGCTGGGCATAGCGGCACCGATCATATGTCCGTTGCCTCCTTCGCCATATTGACGCTTAACGTTGTGATCCTCTGCATTTCCTTCCTGCTCGTCATTCGTCCTTTTTCCTTTATGGGTGAGCGAGCCTGGATCGGGGGATTGATCCGAGCCGGGGCGGGGAGGAAGGTTCCCACGGGAGGTCGAAACGATGGCGGATGTCATAATCGTCCATGCAGAAGAGGATCGGGCGCGCGCCGAAGCGCTCGGCGCGGCGCTGTCGTTGCACGGTATTGCGGTGGTGCCGGCGGGCGAAACGGGAGCCGCGTCTGCGGTTATCGCGCTTTGGTCCGAAAGCTCGATAACATCTGAGCGGGTTCGCGCGGCGGCGCGAGACGCCAGCGGTCGCGAAACGCTGGTTTCGGTTCAGATTGACGAATGCCGCCTGCCGTTCGAATTGCGGTTGATCCACACCGAATTTCTGGAAGACGGTGCCGGAGGAGCAGGCGATCCTGTCTGGTGCCTTTTGCTGCAAAGAATCGGCGAACTGATTGGCCGACCTGACCTCGGGTCTACGGAAAATCAAGTTTAACCAATTGGTTGGCGACTTCCGTGCAAACGCTTACGGCATATGCTCATCGGTTTATTAACCGGATTTCAAACCCTCGCCTTTAGTCTTTCACGATCCGGGGGCGTAGTTCCCGGTTGTATTCGTTTAGCCGGGGAGGCAATTGCCATGGCAGCGCTCGCACTGGGGATGTTTGTCGCCCTTTTTGCCTTTGGGCATGATCTTATCGGGTATCACGATCCCGATGGCTCGGTGAAACTCGCCCTGCTCGCCACCTTCATTTTTGGTATCATTTGCGGCAGCAAGATCGGCCGCTAGGGCCGTCCTGCCGCCATCCAAAATCCGAACTGACGCAAGGTGCGGTTATTTACCGCGCTTTTTCCTGTGCTGTTCAAGGTCGAGAACTTCATTCTCGTCGCCTTCGGGCAAAAGGCCTAGCCGCCGTGCGACTTCCTGATAGGCTTCGACCTCGCCGCCGAGATCACGGCGAAACCGGTCCTTGTCGAGCTTCTCGTTTGTTTCCATGTCCCACAGTCGGCAGCCATCAGGGCTGATTTCGTCGGCAAGGATCAGGCGCGAAAAATCGCCGTCCCAGATCCTGCCGAATTCCAGCTTGAAATCGATCAGGCGGATATTGATCGCCGAGAATAGCCCGGACATGAAGTCGTTCACACGGATTGCCATGTCGGCGATCTCGTTCATTTCGTCCTGGCTGGCCCAGCTGAAACAGGCGATATGTTCTTCGGCGATCAGGGGGTCGCCAAGCGCATCGTCCTTCAGGCAATATTCGATCAGCGTACGCGGCAGCGGCGTTCCTTCTTCGATACCGAGCCGCGTGGAAAGCGTTCCCGCCGCAACGTTGCGCACGATCACCTCGATCGGCACAATTTCCACCTGGCGGACGAGCTGTTCGCGCATGTTGAGGCGGCGGATGAAGTGGTTCGGCACGCCGATATGGTTGAGCCGGGTGAAGATATGCTCGGAAATCCGGTTGTTGAGCACACCCTTGCCATTGATGGTGCCCTTTTTTTGGGCGTTGAAGGCCGTCGCATCGTCCTTGAAATACTGGATGATCGTGCCGGGCTCGGGCCCCTCATAGAGGATCTTGGCCTTGCCTTCGTAGATCTGGCGGCGGCGGGACATCGCTTGGGTCTCCGTAAAAAGAAGCACGCCCCGGACGCGGCTGCAATCTGCGCGCGGGCCGAGGCGGACAAAGCGATTCTATAGCCGAGCGGGCAGTCTTGCGCAATCGTGACCGCAGCTCGTGCGCGGACACGTCCCGTACCTTCGGGACACAGCCCGTTTACTCGCCATTAACTCTAAAAATATAAGAGTTTAGGGCAATTTCGCGGAGCGGTTCCATGAACCTTAGCCTGCACAGGGCTTTTCCCATCGGTGTGTTCGTCGTCGGGCTGATCGTGGCAGCGCTGATTGCGTTTCAAATCGCCAATTTTACCGAGGATCGGCTCGAGGAACGCTTTGAGTATTCCGCCGACATGGCGGTCGCGTCGGTCGAAAATCGTATCGATATGCAGATGACCTTGCTGCGCGGAACGGCGGGGCTGTTCCATTCGTCGGATTCTGTAACGGCCGAAGATTTTCATACCTTTGTCGATTGGCTTGATCTTGAACGTAATTATCCCGGCGTGCTGGGCGTAGGTTTCGCGGCGACCGCCCCTGACCGGCAGTTGCTGAACGCTGTCGCCGCCGAGCGGCAACCGGGACGCGCCATCGCGACCGAAGCCTGGCCGCTGGGCGAAAGAGCCGCCTATTCGACAGTTCTGTATCTGGAGCCGCGGAACATCCGGAATGCCGAGGCGATCGGTTTCGACATGATGAGCGAGGAAACGCGGCGAAGGGCGATGATGCGGGCGGCCCAGACCGGTGAAACGATCATGAGCGGACGTGTCGAGCTTGTGCAGGAGATCGACAGCGATAAGCAGCCGGGCTTCCTCATTTACACGCCACTCTACGCCAATGAGACGGCCGCGCGGACGGGAACGCCCTATGGCTGGGTCTACAGCCCGCTACGTGCGCAGGACCTGTTCCGTGAAGTCTTTCCGCAGACTGTAAACGCCGACCTTGCCGTCAGTATCTACGATGGATCAGCGGAGCCTGAAAATCTGTTCTTCCGGTCAAGCGAGCAAGCCGGCGACGATCGCTATCGCCGTACCGAGACACTGGCCCTTGCCGGTCATGAATGGACGATCGAGGTCGTTGCGCTGCCCCGGTTCGTTCAGAGTGCGACATCCTTTTTGCCATGGGTGGTCGGTCTTGGCGGCGCGATCGTCGCCTTGCTGCTGGCGATCCTGTTCGATCAGCAGGTTCGGGCCGCCGCCCGGACCGAGGAAAGGGTTTTCTTGCGCACCGCAGAACTCAACGCCGCTAATACCCGGCTGCACGACGAGGTGGCGGCAAGGGCCAAGGCGGAAACCGAGGTCATGCAAATGCAGCGCATGGAATCCCTCGGCCAGTTGACCGGCGGTATCGCGCATGATTTCAACAATATGCTCGCCGTCGTTATGGGCAACCTAGAGCTGGCGCGGCTCAATATCGAAAAACCGGAACGACTGGAAAAACTTATTCATCGGGCGACGGTTGGTGCGCTCCGGGCGTCCGATCTGACGCAGCGGTTGCTGGCCTTTGCACGGCGCCAGCCGCTGACGCCCAGCAAGGTCGATGTGAATGGCCTTGTCGGCGAGATGAGCGATATGCTGGAGCGAACGATCGGCAAGCGGGTGAATTTCAACACTGAACTTGCCGACGATCTGTGGCCAACTCTGGTCGACGGCAACCAGCTCGAAAATGCCTTGCTCAACCTCGTTATCAATGCGCGCGATGCGATGGAGGACGGGGATGCGCTCGTCATCCGGACCGCGAACCGGCAGCACAGGATCGCCGAAGACGGGCCGGACGGAGGTCTCGTCGAATGCGTCTGCATTTCGGTTTATGATTCCGGCGTCGGCATGTCGGAGGAAGTGCGCGAACAGGCGCTTGAGCCGTTCTTTACGACCAAGGCGATCGGCAAGGGTACCGGTTTGGGATTGAGCCAGGCGTTCGGTTTCGCCCGCCAATCGGGCGGCGATCTCGAAATCGATACCAAGGAAGGCGAGGGCACGACGATCCGCATCTTCCTGCCCCGGCTGCAAAGCGCGCAAACGGGCGATACCAGTGAGGCGAGCGACGAGGATTCGGAAGATGTTGTAGCACGCGGCCTGCAACAGGAAGTCGTGCTGGTCGTCGATGACGAAGAGGAAGTACGCACGATGACCGTCGAGATGCTGCGCGAGCTCGGCTATAGTGTTGTTGCTGCCTCGGGCGGCGAAGAGGCGCTGCGCAAGCTCGCCTCCAACCCCGAAATCCGCGTCGTCCTTACCGATATTGTGATGCCGGAAATGAGCGGCAACGAATTCGCCCGTCATGCGCTGTCGGCCGTTCCCGATCTCAAATTCGTATTCGTCAGCGGCTACGACAATCCTGCAAAACCCACGGAACGCATCGAAGGCGGCGTGATAGCGCGGTTGCGCAAGCCCTTCGGACGCGATGTTCTCGCACGAGCGATACGCACAGCGTTCGATCAGAATGCGGATGTCGCTTGGGCGGCCTCGGAAACAGAAAAATCCCGCGCGCGCAGCGCCTGACACCTTCCATCAAACGCCAACAAAAAAGCCCCCCGGAGCGAGAGGGGGCTCCGGCGGGGCTGTGCGTGCGCCTTGGCAGGTCGAGGGTCAGACAGCCTGCACGGTATTGACGCTCGCTTCGGCGCTGGGTCCGTCGATAGGGGCTGCTGTGTCGATCGGGCCGATCGTGCCGAGGATCGTGAGGCTGCTGGCGCTAAGCGCGGCCAGCGCAGCCAGGATTTGAAAACGGATATTGGGTAGCTGGGTCACGGTATTGCTCCTGAATGTAAGGTTGTTTTTCAGCCGCCGGGTTCCGTCGGCGACGGAGCTCGAGAAAGCGTGATGGTGATCAGCCCAGAAACGGGCATCAAATTCGTCGCGCATTGTCCATTCTCCTTCTGCGGTGCGGCTGTTGTGTGAAGCCCAGATAATCCTGGACGTTCCAAACGACCAACTAAACGCTCGACACAAAGCATAAGGAGAGCTTATGTATCGAGCATGCGCCGATTGCCGTCCCTTGCCGCCGTTCGCGTGTTCGAAGCCGCCGCTCGCCATGAGAATTTCACAAGTGCGGCCGAGGAACTGGGGATGAGTCAGGCGGCGGTAAGCTATCAGGTGAGGGTATTGGAGGAGGCGCTCGGCCTGCCGCTTTTCCTGCGCGAACGGGGGAGAGTGGCGCTCACCGAAACCGGCAGCCAGCTCGCCGCCCAGGTAACCGCCGCCTTCGATACGCTGGACAATGCCTTTGGGCGTATAAGGGACGATGATGCCGCGACCTTGCGGATCAGCGCCTATACGAGTTTCGCCAACCGCTGGCTCGCGACCCGGATCGGCAGCTTTCAGCTTCAGCATCCCGATCTCGCCGTGCGGCTCGATGCCGATAACCGGCTGACCGATTTCGCGCGCGACGATGTCGATGTCGCCATCCGGGTCGGCCTGGGCGGCGCGCCCGGCATGCACGAACGCTTCTTGATGCGCGTTCTCTACGCGCCAATGGCCAGCCCGGCCTTTATCGAGGAATATGGTCCGTTCGATACGCCCGACCGGATCGCGGGCTCACGCCTCCTGAACCCGGACGACCGCTGGTGGCGGCGCTGGTTCGCCGAACAGGGGGTGACCGATCCGATGATCCCGCCGGTCGGCGTGCGGCTTGATTCCCAAACGGCCGAAGGGCTGGCGGCGATTGCGGGGCAGGGCATCGCGATGCTGGATCCGGTATTCTGGGAGGAGGAACTGCGCGATGGGCGGCTGATCAGGCTCGGCGACACGATCGCCAGCCGGTTGAGCATTTGGTTTGTTTGCCCGGAGCACAAGCGCAACTTGCCGCGGATCAAGGCCTTTCGGGACTGGATCGGCGAAGAGGTCGCTCGCCATCCCATCGCCGCTGCGCTGTCACCGCCCGAAGGCCGCGTTGGCAAAGACGGCTAGCTGGTCGCTTCGACCCGGAAAATCTCGCCGCCAAGATCGACGATATAGAGATTGCCCGCGGCATCGAGGCCGAAGCTCGCGATGCTGCCTATCGTGCCGGCATCGGGCGTGAAATCGGCGTTGCGGTTGGTAAACTGGGTGTTTGCGATCGTCTGGCCGAGCATGATTGAAGAGACCGGGATCGACCAGACATTGTTCGAAACGAAATCGGCGAAGAAATAATGGCCACGCAGCGCTTCTACCGGGCCGCGATAGACATAGCCGCCGGTGACCGAATTGCCCTGGAACTGGCCGCTGCCATGCGGATATTCGGCAATCGGCGGCGTTAATCCGGCGGTGCTGCCGCCTTCAAAGGTTTGCGTGCCTTCCAATATGTTCCAACCAAAATTGGCGCCGCCATCGTCAGGGCGCATCAGGTCGATCTCCTCGATCGCGCCTTGTCCGACATCGGCGATGAAGAGGTTGCCGGTGGCGGAATCGAAGCTGTTGCGGAACGGATTGCGCAGGCCATAGGCCCAGATTTCCGGGGCGCCGCCGCCGGACGTAAACGGGTTGGTGGCCGGGATGCGATAGTCGCGCAACGGGTCGCCCGGAAAATCGTCACCGCTGACATCGAGTCGCAGCAGCGAGCCGAGCAGCGTATTGGTGTTCTGCGCGTTATCACCGGGATCGCCGCCGCCGCCGCCATCGCCAACCCCGACATAGAGGAGCCCGTCCGGCCCGAAATCGATCCAGCCACCGTTATGATTGTCATCGGGCTGGGCAATTGTGAGGATGATGTCGGCCGTCGCCGGATCGGCCCGATCCGGATCGGCGGCGAGCGTCGAATAACGCCGCAGCTCGCTGTTGCCGGCGCTGTTGGTCAGATAGACGTAGAAAGTGCCGGTCGATGCAAAATCGGGCGCGACTGCCATGCCGAGCAGACCGCGTTCGCTGTCCGTCGAAACCTCGCCCGAAACATCGAGGAAAAGCGTCGGATCGATGCCGCCGGTATCGGGGTTGAGAATCCGGATGCGGCCTTGCTTCTCGACGACGAACACGCGCCCCGATCCGTCGGGAATAGCGGTCAAATAGAGCGGCTGGTTGAAGCCGGTGGCGACGCGGCGGACGGTGAACCCGTCATTGCCGCTATCGGTGACGGTGATCGAAAGCGAGAACATGGTCGTCGCCTGTCCGTCATTGGCCGTAATCTGGATCTGGTAGACATTGTCGCCATTGGCGTCCGCCGGGTTTTCGAAATCGGGCGGCGTGTTGAAACGCAGCGCCCCGGCATTGCTGATTTGCAACAACCCGGCATCGGCGCCGCCGGAAATCGTGAAACTCAGGGAATCGCCATCCGCATCGGTGGCGGTCGCCGTGTAGAAAACGCCGCTCGTATTTTCCGCAACGCTCGGCGTGCCTGCAGAGGTGAAGACGGGCGCCTGGTTGCCCGTCTGCTGGCCACCGCCATTGCCGCCCCCGCTACCCCCACCGCTACAGGCGGATAGCGTCGCGGCTGCGATAATCGGCCAGAGCGGAAAGAGCGGGTTGCGCATCGGCTCCATGGCTGCTGTTGTTCGGCCGCGCCGTCAATGGACGAAAGCTCCGAAAGAGGGTGAGTCGATGGTTAACGAAGCCGGGGCGCGGCGTGGGAGGCAAGCCAATGGATTTCAGCCAGATCGACGACATTATTGACGCTCTCTACAAGGCGATCTCGGGGCCGCCGGGCGGGCAGGACTGGGATCTTGAACGCCAACTTTATCACCCCGACGCCCGGCTCGTGCGGACGCGCGTCACCGACGACGGATCGCCGATCGCCTTCTCCTTCGATGTGGAAGGCTTTATCGAAGCGACGGCGCCGATGCTGGCGGACCGGGAATTTCACGAAATCGAGACGCAGCGGAGAAGCTTCCACTTCGGCAATGTCGCCCAACTGTTCAGCGAATATGAGGCGCGCGATGCCGCCGAGGGCGGTACCCTGCTGTTTCGCGGCATGAACATGATCCACCTGTTCTGGGATGGCACCCGCTGGTGGGTCATGCACATCATCTGGGACAATGAACGCGACGGCGTCACGCTGCCGCAGCCTGGCTGGTACGACCAGGCCTAGGAGAGAGCAAATGACCGTTGGGTTCGAGACACGCGGCCCGGTGGCAATCGTCAGCATCGAGCGGCCCGAACGCCGCAATGCGGTCGATTCCGCGACCGCCGAGCTGCTCCACGACGCGTTCGAGCGGTTCGAGGCGGACGAGGCGCTGAATGTCGCGATCCTGACGGGCAGCGGCGGGCATTTCTGCGCGGGCGCCGATCTCAAGGCGCTGTCCGAAGGCGACAGGCGGCCGATCAGCGATACCGGGCGCGGGCCGATGGGCCCGGCACGGATGCGGCTTTCGAAGCCGGTGATCGCGGCGATTGACGGCTATGCCGTCGCCGGCGGCATGGAACTGGCCTTGTGGTGCGACCTGCGCGTGATGGCGCGGACGGCGAAGATGGGCGTCTTCTGCCGCCGCTTCGGGGTGCCGTTGGTCGATATGGGCGCGATCCGACTGCCGCGCCTCATCGGCCAGTCCCGGGCCGCCGACCTTATCCTCACCGGGCGCGAAGTCGATGCCGAGGAGGCGTTGGCCATCGGCCTTGCCAATCGCGTTGCCGGTGAGGGGGAGGCGCTGGACGCGGCGCTGGCTCTGGCGCAGGACATTGCCGCCTTTCCGCAACTCTGCATGCGCAATGACCGTGCCGTAATGCTCGATCAATGGGCGCTTTCGGACGAGGACGCGATCCTGCTCGAGGCGCGGCTCGGGCGCGAGACGGTGAGTTCGGGCGAAACCCTGTCCGGCGCAAGCGCCTTTGCCGGTGGCAAGGGCCGGCACGGGGCGTTTTGAGCATGGCCGAAACCGCAGCGGCGACAGACCCGCAGACCTCGCCCGCAGGATCGTGCCTCGCCGAAACGGGTATATTGCTGATCCTCGCCTTCGCCAATGGCGCGCTGGCGCTCGATCGGCTCGCGGTCAATTTCCTCTCGCCCTATATCGTCGCCGAACTTTCGCTCAGCAACGCGCAGCTCGGCCTGCTCTCTTCGGCCATGTCCTTCACCATTTCCGGATCGGGCCTGCTGCTTTCGGCGGTTGCCGACCGCACCGGCAAGCGTCGGCAGATATTGATCGCGGCCCTCGTCCTGTTCTCGCTCTTCTCGGCCTCGGCGGGCCTGGCGACGGGTTTCGTCATGCTGGTCGCCGCGCGGCTCGCGCTGGGCGCCGCCGAGGGGCCGGTGCTGCCGCTGACCCAGGCCTTCATGGCCGTCAACTCACATCCGGGGCGGCGCGGCTTCAATATGGGCGCGATGCAGATCGGCGGCGCCTTCCTGATCGGCGCGGTGATCGGCCCGGTGCTCGCGGTTGCCATCGCCGAACCCTATGGCTGGCGCACGGCCTTTTTCGCCTCGGCGATCCCGGGGCTGCTCTCGGCCCTGCTAATTACCTTGTTCGTTCGGAACCGGGTGGCGGTGCCGGAGAAATCGGATCTCGAAACCGCGCCGGCACCTCGGCAGGTGGCCATCGGCGCGAGCCTTGCCGAGCTGATGCGCAACCGCAATGTCATGATTTCGGCGTTCATCGCGGGGATCTTTACCGCCTGGCTGACGGTCCAGAACGTCTTCATGCCGGTCACCATGATCCGGGAGAACGGTTTCACGACGACCGAGATGGGAACGGTGCTCGGCGTTGCGGGTTTCGGCGGGCTCGCGGGCGGCATCATCGTCCCGGCGCTGTCCGACCGGTTCGGGCGCAAGCCGATGGTCGTCCTATCCGGGCTGATCTGCGTCCTCGCGCCGGTCGCCATGCTGACGATCACCGGATCCCCGATATTGCTCGCCATAGCGATGGCGCTCGGCTGGCTTACCGTCGGCTGCGCGCCGCTCGTCATCGCGGTTATTCCCGGAGAGAGCGCGAGCGAGGGCAGCTTCACGACCGCGGTCGCCGTCAGCCTGCTCTCGGCCGAACTGATCGGCGGCGTGCTCACTCCGCCACTTGCCGGTCTCGCGGCGGACGCCTGGGGTCTGCAGGCGCCGTTCCTGATCGCAATTCTGCTGGCGCTGATCGTTGCGGCCGCCGGACTGTTGCTCGAGGAAACGGCGCCGCGGGCGCGCTGACCCGCGACGCCGCAGGCGCCTATTTCTCGCTGGTGTCGGCGCGCTTGAACAGGTTCGGCCAAACCCTGCGTACGATCAGCCAGACGATGAACGCGGCAAAGGCCCAGGGCAGCAACAGGCCGAAGGCGATGATGAAGACGGCGATCGAGCCGAAGAACAGCGTGCCGCTCTCGCGGAAGGCGTCGCGCATTGGCGTTCTGCTGTCGAAGCCGGGGACGATATCGCCGGACCCATATTGGAAGACCATCGGCGTCGACGCCAGCGATTCCTCGCTGGCATCGACGCGATCTTCGGTGGCGCGGCCGGATTGCCGGAGCCGTTCGAGCTGCTGGTTGAGCTGGATGCGCTCACTCTCCGATAGTCCGGGTGTCGCAAGGCGCGCTTCGATGCGGCTGATCTCTTCGTTGATCCGCGCGCGTTCGAGTTGGGCGCGGGCGATATTGGCGCCTTCGTCGACTCCCGCAATCTCGGCATCGACAAGCATGCCCTCGGCTTCGGCGACGATCTGACCGGCCTCGCGGCCGAACGATCGGGCGATCGCCGGGTCCAGCCGGAATTCGAGCATCGCCGAGACATCGGTTTCGTTGACGAGGCGGTAGCGCATGCCTGTGATCCGGCAGCGGTTTATGCCGAGCTCCTCGCAGGCTGCGGCATGCTGCTCCTGGATGGCGGCAATCTGGTTGTTGGGCAGGCGGAAGGCATAGCGATAATTGAAAGCGACGCCGGGAGCGGCGGTGGGCGTGATGCCCGGAGTGACACTGTCGCTTGCAGTGTGTGATTGTGGAGAGGAAGCCATGTCCGTGTCGGGCGCCATCTCCGCTTCTGCGGCGGAATCTTCGTAGGATTCCCCATAGGAGGCTTCGGACGAGCGGTCCGCCTGGCCGCAGGAAGCGACGATCAACCCGGTAGCGGCCAACGCCGTTGTCGATTTCAGAACTGTACGCATAAGGCACTCCTCCATCTGTGGAGCGATGCGTGTTATAGTGTATCAATCACGATGAAAAGAGCGTTTTTATCGACGAACCGTTCATCCTGCGTGCAGCGACCCGCGCTATGCCGTGTCTTGTTCGGCGGTCGCGCGAACATGGGGAGTGCTTGAAGCACGGGTCGCGTTACCAGGGGGAACAGGATTCTCCCCAGCTTATGAGGACCCGAACGATGTTTCCGAATGCACGTAATATTTCCACTCTGGGCGGCGGCCTGCTGTTGGCGGCCGCAGCCATTCTGGGAGCGGCGCCGGCGACGGCCCAGGACGCCTCTGCCGACAGGCCCGCCGCTTGGCACTGGATCCAAAGCGGGGCCGAAGAGGATGGCGCGCCCTTTGCCGAAATGGCAATGCTTTGCGTCTCGCCCGGCCAGTCCCGCGCGATCGCCTTCGACGGCTTCTCCCAAAACAGCATGACATCGGTTACGATTGTCGAGAATGGCGAGACGACCGCGCGCCGTTTCCGCGTCGGCCCTGTCGATGCCGGCGCCAGCCAGCGCCACTATGCGCTCACCGATGCCGAAACCGGCGTCGAGGCGGGCAGCGTCCATATGGTCGCGCCCGGTGCCTATGGCGATCCACGCGATATCTCGATGCCCGCGCTCAGCAGCGTGACGATCGACGGCGAACGGACCGACTGCCTGTTCGATCCGGGCATGCGCTATATGGGCTATTCGCGGGACAGCGTCGTCACGGTTGTGGAAGCGGAGGCCGGCGGCCTCGTCCTCAGCCGCTGGCACATGGGCGAGGCGCAACCCGAAACCCGTCGCACGGGTGGCCGTTGGACCGATGACGGGCATGATCTGACCGTGTTCCTTTTCCCGGAAGAGGATGCGATCTATTCGCTGACCGGAGCGCGCGGGCCGGAGCTCGAATATCCGGCATGGTGGGCGAGCGCCGGAATCTTCCGCGTCGCGATCGATCACCCGCTCGGCTATTTCCTCGCGGACATGCGCCGCGCCGGAAACGCCGACGAGCGGCTGCCCTATGCGCTGGCGCTTCATTTCGAGCGGCTCGATATCTGTCGGCATCTCGTCGGCGAGACGAGCGGCGATGCGGCGCGCGATGCGTTTGTGACCCAGAGCTGGAGCCTCAACGGATGCGCGGACCTGCCCGCCAACCAGCGATACTTTCTGTCGGCCTTTCGAAGCGACCGCGCGGTTCGCGATGCGCTGAGGCTTTTCGATCTGAGCGACCTGTTCGCCGCCGATTGGCCGCGCCGATAATTCTGGTGGAAGGCGAGGTTTTCGGGCCTCGCTTCCAGCATTTTCCCGGCGCGCGAATTCGTCCATAGCGCGGGGATGATCTTCAGCCTGATCATTCTCCTCACCGGCCTCGTCGTCCTCGTCGTCGGGGGAGAGCTGCTTGTGCGCGGCGCTGTGCACTTTGCCGTACGGGCCCGGGTTTCCCCATTGTTGGTCGGTATCGTTGTTATCGGTTTCGGGACCTCGATGCCGGAACTGGTGACGAGCGTTCGCGCGGCGATGGCCGGTTCGCCGGGCATCGCCTGGGGCAATGTCGTCGGCTCGAACCTCATCAACACGCTGGCGATATTGGGCGTGGCGGCGTTGATCGGCCCCTTCGTGCTTTCGGGTAAGGGCTTGTGGCGGGACAGCACGATGGCGCTCGGCGCGACCGCCTTGCTCTACGGACTGGCGCAATTCGGATTGATCGGGCGCTGGGCCGGCGCGGCACTGCTGGCGCTGCTCATTGGGTATCTGCTGCTCGCCTATTTCCAGGAGCGCGGCCATGCGGCAATCCATGGCGCAGCGTTCGACAAGGGCGCGGCGCATGAGGAGCTCGAGCATTTCGGCGGCGAAGGCAGCGCGCCCTGGTTTATTGCCGCGTTGATGACTCTGGGCGGGTTGGCGCTGCTCGTCATTGGCGGCGGGATGCTCGTCCACGGCGCGGTGGCGCTGGCCCGGGTTGCCGGAATCAGCGAGACGGTGATCGGGCTGACGATAGTGGCCTTCGGGACGTCGGCGCCCGAGCTTGTCACCGCGGCCGTTGCCGCGTGGCGACGCCATGGCGAGCTCGCCTTCGGCAATGTGATCGGCTCTAACCTTTACAACATCCTCGGCATCGGCGGTTTCACGGCTATCGCAGCACCAAATTCGGTTCCGGCCGAACTGCTGCCGGTCGAGTTTCCGGTGCTGCTCGCGAGCGCCGTTGCCGTCCTTGTGATCGCCATGTGGCGTGGCCGCTTCGGCAGGCTTGCGGGCGCGATCCTTCTCAGCGGCTACCTGGCACATCTCGTTTTTCTGCTCTTTGTCGGCTGAACGCGAAGCAGTTGTGGAAATCGCCCTCCCGCTCCCGTCGCCGCACTGCTAGTCGCGGACCATGTCTACCGACACGCTTGAGCCCGAAGACCCGCGCATCGTCGATACGCCTTTCGATGAGGCGATCTCCGAACGCTATCTCGTCTATGCGCTGTCGACGATTACGGCGCGTTCGCTGCCCGATGTTCGCGACGGACTGAAACCCGTTCACCGGCGCCTGCTCTGGGCGATGCGGCTGCTGAAACTCGATCCGGCGCAGGGCTACAAGAAATGCGCGCGCGTCGTCGGCGATGTCATCGGCAAATATCATCCGCATGGCGACCAGTCGGTCTACGATGCGATGGTGCGCTTGGCGCAGACCTTTTCGCTGCGCTATCCGCTGGTCGACGGGCAGGGCAATTTCGGCAATGTCGACGGCGATAACGCAGCTGCCATGCGCTATACCGAAGCGCGGCTGACCCATCCCGCGATCGACCTGATGGACGGTCTCAACGAAGGCACCGTCGATTTCCGCCCGACCTACAATGGCGAGGAAGAGGAGCCCGAGGTCTTTCCCGGCCTGTTCCCCAACCTGCTCGCGAACGGCTCTGCGGGCATCGCCGTCGGAATGGCGACCTCGGTCCCGCCGCATAATGTTGCCGAGGTCATCGAGGCGGCGACCTTCCTGATCGACAATCCCAAGGCCGAAGAGGGTGAGCTGATGCAGTTCGTCCAGGGCCCCGACTTCCCGACCGGCGGGATACTGGTCGATCCACGCGACGCCATCTCCGAAGCCTATCGCACCGGCAAAGGCAGCTTCCGCGTCCGCGCGCGCTGGCATCAGGAGGATCTGGGCCGCGGCACCTGGGAGGCGGTGATCACGGAAATTCCGTTTCAGGTACCAAAATCCAAGCTGATCGAGGCGATTGCCGGGCTTATCGCCGACAGGAAGCTGCCGATTCTTGCCGATGTCCGCGACGAGAGCGACGAGGAAATCCGGATCGTCCTGGAACCGCGCAGCCGCACCGTCGAACCCGACATACTGATGGATTCGCTGTTCCGGCTCACCGATCTCGAAACACGGGTCAGCCTCAACCTCAACGTCCTCGACGCCAATCGTACGCCGCGTGTAATGAGCCTGAAGGACGTGCTCAAGGAATGGCTCGACCACCAGTTCATCGTGCTCGTACGGCGCTCCGAATATCGACTGCGCAAGATCGATGACAGGGTCGAGCTGCTCGACGGCTATATCATCGCCTATCTCAACCTCGACCGGATCATCGAGATCATCCGCACCGAGGACGAGCCCAAGGCCGTGATGATGGAGGAGTTCAAGCTCAACGACCGGCAGGCCGAGGCGATCCTCAACATGCGGCTGCGCAATTTGCGCAAGCTGGAGGAGATGGAGCTGCGGCAGGAGCGCGAGGATTTGCTCGCCGAGCGCGCGGAACTCGATGCGCTGCTCAATTCCAAGGCGCGGCAGAAGACGCGCATGAAGAAGGACCTTGCGGCGCTTGGCAAACGCTATGGGCCCGACACCGATCTCGGCCGCCGCCGTACGTCTCTGGAGGAAGCCGCGCCGGCGCGCGAAATTCCCCTGGAAGCGATGATCGAGCGCGAACCGATCACCGTTGTCATGTCGGAGCGCGGCTGGATTCGCGCGATGAAAGGCCATGTCGATGCCGAGGGGCTCGCCAAGCTCAAATATAAGGAAGGCGACGGCCCGCGCTTCGCTTTCCCGGCGCAGACGACGGACAAGATCCTGCTCGCGGCGGATAATGGCCGCGTCTATACGTTATCGGGCGATAAGCTGCCGGGCGCGCGCGGCTTTGGCGAACCCGTGCGATCGATGGTCGACATCGAGGACGGGGCGGAGATTGCAGGGCTCCTGCCCGTTGTCGCCGATGGCCGCATCCTGTTCGCCAGTTCGGCGGGCAAGGGCTTTATCGCCCAGGCCGGCGAAATCGTCGCCGAGACGCGCAAGGGCCGGCAAGTCGTGAATGTGAAGGCGGGCGCAAAGCTTCGCGTCATCCGGTCGATGCCCGAAGGCGCCGATCACGTCGCGGTGATCGGCGACAATCGCAAACTGCTGCTCTTTCCGCTGGAAACGCTCCCCGAAATGGCGCGCGGGCAGGGGATTACGCTCCAGAAGTACAAGGATGGCGGTCTTTCGGACGCTTGCGCGTTCACGTTCGAAGAAGGGCTCAGCTGGGCGATGGGCGGCGATACCGGCCGGACGCGGACCGAAACCGAGCTTGACGACTGGCTCGGCAATCGCGGCACGGCGGGCCGGATGCCGCCAAGGGGCTTCCCGCAGGACAATCGGTTCGATTGATCCGAAAATTCCCCACAAATGCGGGCAATCGGGATAGATGTTAAGAATTAGAGGCCCAGTCATGACGTTGGCACATCCAGCGGGTTGCGCCCGATGGAGACAACACAATGGCAGAGACCGTCTTGAAAGCCCTTCCGCCACAATCGCCTGCGGTTGCGGACTGGAGCAGCGGCGAACTCGTCGACGGGAAAACCGCACAGATCGAATGCCCGATGTGCGCGGAAACCATCTCCATACGCGCGAAACGATGCCGCCATTGCGGCGAACTTCTCAACGAGTCTCACCGCGAGGCCGACGCGGCGGAGCGTCTTTCGGATCGCAATGATGCGGCCAACCGGGCGCTGGGTATCGTTGTGGACGGACCGCCGTCTCTGTTGACGCGGCCATTCAATCCGCTGACCGATATCGCGCTGAGCGTGTTGAGCCTGGGGCTTTGGATACCGATCAGAATGGTTGCGATAAAGCGCTCGCACCAGACCGTGACCGTCGATCCCGCCGCAATGGCCGAAGGCGCCGAGCCCGCGGAAGCAGTGGATTCGGCCGAAGAAACGATGTGCAGCGCCGCCTAGCTTCTCTGCGCCGGGAAAATTTTCGGATTTTTCGTCCGCCCGCCTATTGTATTTTCTCGATATGGGCTTGGGCGATTTCGTGCGCGCGCGCCTCGTCAGGAAAGCCCTCGGCAATCCAGGCGTCCTCGATATCCCGCAATGCGGCGGACACGATTGGCCCGGCAGGCAGGCCCATGTCGATGAGCGCGCCGCCTTTCAATGGAAAGCGCGGCGGGGGATCGGTGGCGAGGCGTTCGAGCGCGACTGCTACATCGCCATCGCCCGCGTCGCCGATCAGCAGCCGGTCGGCGGCGCTCTCGATACCGAGGCGATAGGCGAGGGCGCGGGGATGCTTGGCATCGGCAGTTTCGCGCGCGGCGGCGGTGGCCAGCCGCGTTCGCTGGGCGCGCGACAGCTTGAGCCGCGCGGCGACCGTGCGGGCGATGTCGGGATCGGCGGGCAGCAGCGCGGCAAGGCTGCGGACCGCATCAGGGCCATAGCCGAGGGTAAGGACGCGCACGACGAGCCGGTCGAGCGCCGCCCAGCCTTCCCGTGTGATCTCCGGCAGTACCGGCACGAATATGCCGCGTTCGATCATCAGGCGGATCGTCGCCCGGGGATCGGGCAGGGCGAGCGTCTTGAGCAATTCGTCGGCGATCCGTTCGCGCGAAAGCGCCATCAGGTCGTTGGCCCTCGACACCGCCGCCTCCAGCCCCTCGGCATCGGGATCGCCCCGGCCGAACCGCGCATGGAAGCGGAAAAAGCGCAGGATGCGCAGATGGTCCTCCGCAATCCGTTCCAGTGGATCGCCGATAAAGCGCACGTGGCGCGTCTCAAGATCGGCAAGACCGCCGAAATAGTCGGATACCTCGCCGCTCACCGGATCGGCGAACAGGGCGTTGATCGTGAAATCCCGCCGGGCCGCGTCTTCCTGCCAGTCGTTCGTATATTCGATCTTGGCGTGGCGGCCGTCGGTCGCGACGTCGCGGCGAAGGGTCGTGATCTCGATCGGCCGGCCCTCGTCGATCACAGCGGTGACGGTGCCATGCTTGAGCCCGGTGGGAACCGCCTTGATGCCGGCGTCTTCGAGACGCAGCATCACGGCATCGGGCGTCAGCCGGGTCGCGAAATCGACATCGTAGACCGGTAGTTGCATCAGCGTATCGCGCACCGCACCGCCGACGAACCGGGTCTCGCCGTCCCGCGCGCCGAGCACGGCCAGCAGCTGGGCCATACCTGGCCAGCCTTGCCAGTCTGCGCGCGGCAGCTTCATCGGCCCAGCTCCAGCCGGCCGAGTTCGAACCTTTGCCCCAGATTGACGATCATGGCCGCCGTCGCCCCCCAGATGCGCTGCTCTTCCCAGTACATTTCGAAGAAATGGCGCATTCGGCCCTGCCATTCGAGTGAATTTTCCGAAAAATTTGCAGGCGTGAACAGGACGTCGAACGGCACCTCGAAAATCGCGGCCACCTCCGCTTCGTGGGGTGCGAGCGGGAGATCGGGCGGGATCACGCCGATCACCGGCGTGATGTGGAAGCCCGTTCCGGTGCGGTAAAGATCGGTGGTGCCGACAATTTCGACATGCCGGGGCTTGAGATCGATTTCCTCCTCGGCCTCTCGCAGTGCCGTGCTGACGGGCCCGTCGTCGTCCGGATCGACCTTGCCGCCTGGAAAGGCGACCTGCCCGGCATGGCTCGACATGTCCGCGTTGCGCAGGGTCAGGAGTACGGTTGGCTGGGGACGGGCGACGACCGGGATCAGGACCGCGGCGTCGACGCCGGGCTCTTCGGCGGGAAATTCGGTATCGCGCATGTCGCTATAGAAGATGGTCGTCTCATGCTCGCGATGGCGAGACCGTTCCAGCGACGCGCGCAATTGCCCGGCCAGGTTCATTGCGCCGGTTCAAGCGCGAAAAAGACGCCGTCGCTCCAGAGACCGAGCGGGCTGTTGTCTTCGGCGATCGCCAGATCCGCCAGCTCGTAATAAACGGCGCGGCCGATCAGCGCGTCGAGCCCGCCACGGACATGGAGATAGGGAAGAGGGCCCTCGCGGCTGTCCTTCAACTCCAGCAAATGATCGGGGCCGGCGACGACAAGATCGCCGGTGTTGAGGCGGAAGGCGAGGGTGCGCGCTTCGCCTTTGCCCTCGCTCTTCATCTCGACCGCGACGAAGGGCGCGTCCTCGACCTCGATCGCCAGCTTTTCGGCGGGGGTGACGAGGACGTATCCACCATCAGGTTCACGCCGCAGGATCGTCGAGAACAGTCGGACCAGCGCCTCGCGCTCGATGCGGTCGCCCTCATGATACCAACTGCCATCGCGGGCAATGCGGATATCGATTCCCCCCTCGCGTTCCGGATGCCAGCTTTCGACCGGCGGGAGCTTGCGCGCTTCGGCCAGCGCGGCGATTTCGGCGAGCGAATGCGGGCTCAGCGAAGCAAGGGGTGCGTTCATGCCTGGAGACTAGGCATTCCGTCGCGGGAGCGCAAAGCATCGGGACCAAGCGTGCCGGCGGCCGGCCACTCGTTGCCGGGTGTGGTGCGCAGCAGGATGCGGTGGGGTTCGACGGGTCCGGGCAAGGTCCAGCCGTTCGCCGGCCCCGAGAGAAAACCGAACGGGCCATAATAATCGGCATCGCCGATCAGCATCGCGGAAAGACCGGCAAGATCGAGCCGCTGGGCGGCGACGCGGAGCATGAGCCGGCCGACGCCATGGTTCTGCCGGTCCGGGCTGACGGCGACCGGGCCGATCATGGCCAGGGGCAGGGTTTCGCCGTCCCGGGTCGTCAGCTGTAAGGGCCAGCTCTGGAGCGATCCCGCAAGGAAGCCGTCGTCCAATGCGACGAAGGACAGGTCTTCCAGCGGCATCGTTCCGGCGCGTACTTTATAGGCGGTGCGTCCGTGCCGGTCCGCTCCGAAAGCGGCGTCGAGCAGCGTCTCGAGCGCGTCGGGCGTCGTCGCCGAAAAGGGGTGAAGCTCGATCATGCCTGTTCGTGTTGCCATTTACGTAGGAGCCGGCGGCGATTAGCGGTTCGCGGGCAAAAGGAAAGCGCGAATCACCCATGGAAATCGAAAACATAGGCCGGGATAGCGATCTGCTGCGGCTTGAAGTCCGCAACGTCGAGGTCATGGTGCTCACCGGCATCTATTCCGAAGAGACAAAGCTTCCGCAGCCGCTGCGCATTTCCGTTGCCATCGACATGGCTGCGCCGGATCGCTTCGAGCCCGATACGCCGCTTTCGGCTTCAAAAAATTATATGGACCTCAAACATGCGATGACGGAGGGCTTGCCCAAGGATCTGCATTTCTCGCTGATAGAGGCTGTTGCCGAACACATCGCCGAAACCCTGTTCCTGCAGGACAAGCGCGTCCTGCGTGTCGCGATCGACATCGTGAAACTGGCCATCTCCGAAAATGGTGAGGAGATCGGCATCACCATGGCGCGGAACCGCCCGTGAAGCTGGCCGTCGTCACCGGAGGCTGCCGCCGCCTTGGCGCGGCGATCGCCGCGCGGTTGGCGGCGGAGGGCTACGCGCTTGCTCTGCATGCCTCACGCGAGGCCGAACCCGAGCGCCGCTTGCTTGAGGCGATTGACGAGGCCGGGGTGCAATGGAAAGGCTTTGTCGCCGATTTTTCCGATCCCTTTCAGGTCGAAAATCTGCTGCCGGCGATCGCCGACGCTTTCGGCAAGGCGCCGGACCTTCTGGTCAACAGCGCGGCGCGCTTCGGAGAGGATCGGCCGGAAACGACGACGATGGAAGCGCTGCTCGATCACTTCGCGGTGAACTGTGCGGCGCCAGCGGTTCTTTGCAAGGCGTTCGCGGCTCAGCGCCGTAAACCGCCCGGCGCCATCATCAATATCCTCGATCAGCGCATCGCCCATCCGCATGGCGACCAGTTCAGCTATACCCTGTCCAAGATGGCCCTGTCCGCGATGACGGATATTCTCGCCCGCGAATTCGCGCCTGCGGTTCGCGTCAATGCGGTTGCGCCGGGTTTGACCTTGCCGACACCCGATTATGGCACCGAGGTTCTCGAACGGGTGGAAAAGGCGATGCCGCTGGGACGGCTTCCCGCACCCGCGCAGGTTGCCGACGCCGCCGCCTGGCTGGCGCAAGCGGAAGTGGTGACCGGACAGACGATTTTTGTGGACGGCGGCGCGCATGTGAAAGTCTTCGCGCGCGATTTCATCAATATGTGAAGCCCGGTCACCGGGCGTCAGGTTATTGCCGGGTTCGCGGGCAGGAACCGAGCTCTTCAACGACCATTCGGAAATCGGCGCGCGCCGTTGCGATCTGGCTACCGTCCATCGAGTCCATGCTTGAATCGGGAAGCCGATCAGGCAAAAAACAGGCGAGCCGGTACCAGAGCAGTGTATCGGGCTGGGGCGGCGGCACCGAACTTTCGACAATTTCGCTGAGTGAAACGGCCCAGCGCGGTCGCTGGTTGGGCCGACGCAGAACACTGATCGAGACGGGCCGGCCATCGCTGGTTGCCAGGAATATCTGTGTTTCACTTTCGCCGGGTAGGGTACCGGGCACGCTGAACGCACTGCCGACGCCAGTGACGATACCCGGTGCGTCGGCCGAAGCCGCCTCGTTGAGGATCGCCCTGATCCGTTCCTCGCGCCGCGCGCTCCAATCGAGCTGCGCGTCGCGTGCGATGAGCTGCAATTCGCCGCCCCGTCCAGGGACGGTTCCGGCTAGGATTATGACCCGTCGATCGCGAAGCCGGGGGCGCCGTCCATCGGCGTCGAGCGGCATGTCGACGAGGTAGCTGACGCGGGAGGGAATCGCAGACTGGCTGCGAATCAGTGTCTGCAATTCCGCTTCGACATAGTAGCGGACATGATTGGGCGCGACGCCGATAGCGCGTTCTTCGTCGAGCCGAGTGGCCCGATCGACCTCGGCAATGGCGACCACGGGTGCGTTCAGGGCAAGGTCGGCGAGATCGGCATAAGTCAGATCGGTGTCAAGCTCTAACGCTTGGGATTCCGCGCTGTTCGTCGTAACGAACAGCGATCCGGCGAGGGCGATACTGAGGGCAATTCGGCGCATGACAATCCTCTTTTGAAACCTGTTGGGCTTGATGTTGCCTTGTATCGTAACTGGTCAAGCGGGTAACTGTTGCCTATCGTGCAGACCGAGGTTAGTGACTCGCACTCCATCGGCTAGACGTTCGCGTTCTGCGGTGGAGTGTCCTTTTCGCAAAGCCGGATGAACCGGTGCTTTATGGACACCGGGCTTTGGAGGGAGTTTCTTAGTTTAATGGCCTATTCTGATCAGACGATGAGTACGCGGAGGGTTTTGGCGATCATCGCAGTCGCCCTGCTCCACGTGGTTCTGGCCTATGTGCTGATTTCGGGCTTGGCTGTTCGGGTCGCCAGGCAGGTTCAGCAAGACCTCAACGTCTTCGACGTCGAGGAAGAGCCGCCGCCCCCCGAGGAAGAGCCGCCGCCCCCGCCGCCGGACGTTCCGATTCCGCCGCCGCCCATTACACCTCCGCCGCGTGTGGTGATCCCGATCGAGCGGACGAATGTCGTTCCGCCGCCACCGCCGCCACGGCCGCTTCCGCCGCCGCCGGCCCCGCCGCCGCCGCCGCCTAGCCAGGCGCGTCCGGCTCAGGCTCGAGGTAACGCTGGGCGCTGGGTGACCACGGCCGACTATCCGTCTCGCTCGCTTCGTAACGAGGAACAGGGCACGACCGGCTTCCGTCTGACCATTGGTGCTGACGGTCGGGTGACCAATTGCCAAATTACGAGTTCCAGCGGCTTTTCCGGCCTCGACGAGGCGACGTGCCGTAACCTGCAGCGCAGGGCGCGGTTCCAGCCGGCGCGCGATGCCGCGGGAAACCCGACAACGGGCAGCTATTCCAATAGCGTCCGTTGGGAAATTCCGAATTGATTTTGGCTAGTTTTTCGAATCGATGATTCGATTTTTCTTTATTTGAGAGGAAGTTGAACATGTCTACTGAAGCAGCAGCAGCAGAAGCTCCGGCTGAAAATCCCTATGGCATCCAGCAGGCCCTGAGTGAGGGCGGCATCGTTGCCCAGGCCACCTTCGGGATCCTTGTGATCATGTCCGCCGCGTCCTGGTACATCCTGTTCACGAAATGGTTCGAACAGCAGAAAATTCTGAACCAGGGCAAGCGTGCCCGCGCCAATTTCTGGCGGGCGAACAGCCTTCGCGAAGGCGCTGCCAAGCTCGAAAAGAACAGTGCCTATCGCCAGATCGTCGAAGACGGCCTGGTTGCCCGCGAGCATCATGACCAGCTGACCGACCCGGTCGAAGCTCATGAGTGGACGGTCAACGCGCTCAACCGTTCGGTTGGCTCGGTCAACTCGAAGCTGGGCGAAGGCCTTGCGGTTCTCGCGACCGTCGGTTCGACCGCTCCGTTCGTCGGCCTGTTCGGCACGGTTGTCGGCATCTACCGCGCGCTCGTGAAGATCGGCGCTGCCGGTCAGGCGTCGATTGACGCTGTTGCGGGCCCGGTTGGCGAGGCGCTTATCATGACGGCGCTTGGTCTGATCGTGGCTGTTCCGGCAGTTATGGCCTATAACTGGCTCCTCCGTCGCAACAAGACGGTCGCCGAAGAGCTTTCGGCATTTTCGAACCAGATTCACGGCTACATCATGTCCGATGGTGCGGTGAAGCCCGCAGTCCCCGCTGCGGCCTCTGCTGCGAAGCCCGCCGTGAAGAAATAGTCTGTGATCGGAGGCGGCGCTGATGGTGCCGCCTCCCCACAGTCGCGATGCGGACACCGTATCGTTTTTAGTTAGAGCAAGGATAGGATCGATTTCATGGCTATGAATGTTGCGCCATCGGGCAGCGGAGACGGCGAAGAAATCCCGATGTCCGACATCAACACGACTCCGCTCGTGGATGTCATGCTGGTGCTCCTCATCATCTTCCTGATCGCCGTTCCGGTGGTTATCCAGACAGTTGACGTGAATCTGCCTTCGGTCCGGCTGTTGCCGACAACAACGAAGCCGGAAAATGTCGCGCTCTCGATCCGCGCCAGCGATACCGGGGCGTGCGAGGTTTACTGGAATCTGACGCCGGTCAGTTCGACCGAGTTGTTGAACCGCGCCATTTCGCACATCGAGGACGAGGTCGAACGCTTTGGCGGCGCCGAAAACATGACCGAGGACGATCTGCCCGAGGTTCACATTCGCGGTGACGTTTCGACGCCGTGGCGGTGCATCGGCGGCCCGATCTACATCATGCAGCAAGCGGGCTTTACCCGTGTCGGGTTCATTTCCGAACCGGCGCCGGGTCAGGGCATCCAGCGGCTGTAATCGAAGTCTGTTTCAGGAGTTATAGAATATGGGTGCCAAAGTAGCTTCAGAGGGTGGCGATGCCGAACCCATGATGGACATCAACACGACGCCGCTTATCGACGTCATGCTGGTGCTTCTCATCATGTTCATCATTACCATCCCGATTCAGACGCACGCGGTGAAGATCGACCTGCCGGTTGCCGATGACAGCCCGCCGCCGGAAAATGTTATCGATCCGGTGAAGAACGAGGTCTATATCTCGCCTACCCGCCAGATCCTGTGGAATGGCGAGCCGGTTACCACGCAGACGCTGCGCCAGTATCTCGACATCACCGTGACCATGTCGCCGGTTCCCGAACTGCACATGTTCCCGGACCCCCAGGCCGACTATAATATGGTCGACGAGGTCCTGGCCATCACGCGGCGCGCCCAGGTGAGCAATATGGGCTTCATCGGTAACGAGAACTACCGCAACTTCTAGGGTCGCGGCTCCTCTCAAAATAGAAAAGGCGAGTTCTTCGGAGCTCGCCTTTTTCTTTGGATATCCGGCGATCTCCGGATTTTGGAACGGATCGCGTGACGAAAACTCGCAGTGCTTTCCCTTGCGTGCTGCGAGAGCGGTTGGCCGCGCTCTGCCGCCTGCACACAGCGTGGCAAGCCTGCAAGCCTGCTGCTATGCAGCGTCGCTTTCGAACTGGAGCTGGGCAAGGCGCGCATAGAGGCCGCCCTGGCCGGCGAGTATGGAGTGGCTCCCTTGCTCGACGATCCGCCCATTTTCCATCACAACGATACGATCGGCCGAGCGCACGGTCGCAAGGCGGTGGGCGATGACGATCGTCGTGCGGTTTTCCATCAGCCTCTCGAGCGCCTGCTGAACCAGTTGTTCGGATTCCGCGTCGAGCGCCGATGTCGCCTCGTCGAGCAGCAGCAGCGGAGAATCGCGAAGCAACGCGCGGGCGATCGCCAGGCGCTGCCGCTGCCCGCCCGACAGTCGTGCGCCGCCTTCACCCATAAAGGTGTCGAGGCCGTCCGGAAGCGCGCGTAGATATTCGGCAGCGTTGGCGGCTTCCGCCGCTGCCCACAGCGCCTCGTCGCTCGCCTCCCAGTCGCCATAGCGAAGATTGTCGCGCGCCGAGGAAGCAAAAATCACGGTTTCCTGCGGTACCATCGCGATCCGCGCGCGAATGTCGGCTGGGTCGGCATCCCGGAGATCGACGCCGTCGAGCGTGATCCGGCCCTGTCCGGGATCGTAGAAACGCTGGGCGAGCTGGAAGAGCGTCGATTTACCCGCGCCCGACGGGCCGACCACGGCGACCAGTTCGCCAGGCTCGACCGCGAGGTCGAAATCGTCGAGCGCCTTGGTCTCCGGGCGTGTCGGATAGCGGAAGGTCACATGCTCAAAACCGAGTGCGCCGCGGCTCTCGACCGGCAGCGATTTGGGGTGGGCAGGCGGACGAATTTCGGGGACTTCGCGCATCAGCTCATCAAGTCGGCCGGCGGCGCCGGCGCCGCGCATCAGCTCGCCATAGACTTCGGTCAGCGCGCCAAAGGCTCCGGCGACGATCATGCCAGTCAGCACGAAGGCCGCGACGGCGCCGCCGGTAATCCGGCCGGAGATCACGTCGGATGCCGCTTGCCACATCACCATGGTGATCGCACCGAAGATCAGCGTGATGACGATCGCCGTCATGATCGCGCGGATGGTGATCCGCCGCTTTGCCGTGCCGAAGGCTTGCTCGACTGCATTGCCGAAGCGTTCGCTTTCGCGCCGTTCCTGCCCGAAAGCCTGCACGACCTTCATCGCGCCGAGCGTCTCGGCGACCATCGCGCCGACATCGGCAATGCGGTCCTGACTGTGGCGCGACAGGTCGCGCAGCCGCCGGCCGAGAACGGCGATCGGGATGATGATCGCGGGAATGCCGAGCACCAGCATTGCGGCGAGTTTGGGCGACAGCGTGAACAGATAGGCGATGCCGCCGATGCCCATCACGATATTGCGCAGTGCCACCGAAATCGTGGTGCCGACGATCATCTCGATCACCGATGTATCCGATGTCATCCGCGAGGCGATCTCGGACGGGCGGTTCTCCTCGAAATATTTGGGGTCGAGAGCCAGCAGGTTGCGGTGGGTGGCGATCCTGAGATCGGCGACGACGCGCTCACCCAGCCAGGATACGAAGTAGAAGCGCAAAGATGTGGCGATCGCCAGCACCACGACAATCATGATCAGGTAATAAAAATACTCGCCGATATTCGATTCTGCGCCGGTAAAGCCATTGTCGATGATGCGGCGGAAGCCGTCCGGGATTGCAAGAGTTGCAGCGGCGGCGACCAAAAGCGTCAATCCGGCGCCGACGATGCGCCCCGGATAGCGGATGGCGAAGCGCCAAATCAGCCCGAGATTGCCCAGTTTCCGCGAGGGCGGCGCGTCGGTTTCGTTGTCGGCCATGCGCCGGGCCTAGCAGCGCCGCGCGGGCGGCTCAATGAGCAGTTTTTTGTTATGTTGCATTGCAACGTGACCCTAAGGGCGCATAGAATGGCCAGCCCCGCGGCGATGCCGCTTTGAAGGACATTTGATGCTCTATAATCTCTACGAGATGCAGCGATCGATGCTGGCGGGAGCCAGCGCGATGGCGGGTTGGGGTGCCGAAATGCTCCAAAATCCGTCCAATCCCTTCGCTTATATGGGCATGGGACCGGTTGTTTCTTCGGCGCTGGATGTGTTCTCGCACGCCTCTGCACCGCGCGGGAAGCCGGTGTTCGGCATCGATTCCACGATCGTCGACGGCAAGGAAGTGCCGGTGTCGATACAGATCGAGGCCCGCAAGCCGTTCGGCCAGCTCAAGCATTTCGTGAAGGATGGCGTCGAAGGCCAGGCCAAGCTGTTGATCGTCGCGCCGATGTCGGGCCATTATGCCACCCTGCTCCGCGACACCGTTTCGCGGATGCTCCCTGGTCACGATGTCTGGATTACCGATTGGCGCGACGCGAAGACGGTGCCGCTGTCCGACGGCAAGTTCGATCTCGACGACTATATCGATTATCTGATCGGTTTTCTCGAACATATCGGGCCGGGCGCGCATATGCTTGCCGTTTGCCAGCCTTCGGTGCCGAGCTATGCGGCGGCGGCGGTCATGTCCGCGAACAAGCATCCGGACCGGCCGCGCACGCTCACCATGATGGGTGGACCGATCGACACGCGCGAGGCGCCGACTGCGGTCAATACGCTGGCGACCCAACGGCCGCTCGCCTGGTTCGAGCAGAATGTCGTTGCCACCGTGCCGCTCTATTATCCCGGTGGCGGGCGGAAGGTGTATCCCGGCTTCCTGCAGCTGGCGGGTTTCATGTCGATGAATCTCGGCAACCATCTGATAAGCCATTGGGAGATGTACAAGCATCTCGTCGAAGGCGATGGCGACAGCGCCGATCAGACCAAGGATTTCTACGAAGAGTATCGCTCGGTCTGCGATATGACCGCCGAATTCTACCTTCAGACGGTCGAAGTCGTGTTCCAGACTCATGCGCTGCCGAACGGCAATTTCACGCATCGCGGCGAGCTCGTCGATCCCTCGGCGATCAAGGATATCGGCATTTTGGCGATCGAGGGCGAACGCGACGACATTTCCGGCGTCGGCCAGACCAGTGCGGCGCTTACGCTGTCGACCGGCGCGCCGGAAAAGATGAAACGCTATTTTCTCGCCAAGGAAGTGGGCCATTACGGGATATTCCATGGCCGCAAATGGCGCGAACGGATTGCGCCGGTCCTGGAGGAGTGGATCGCCACGCATGACTAGGGCGATCATCGCCATAGCTCTTGCCGGATGCGTCGCCTTTGCCGCGACGCAGCCAGCCGCGGCGTTCAAGATCGACCGGCCCAATGCAGCGGACATCGAATCTGCCTCGGACCTGAGCCAGGACGAATTGCGCGGCGCGGTCGAAGATGTGCAGCGGATGCTGTCGACTGGCGATTGCGAGGCCGTGCTGACCCGGCTCGATCCGCTGCTCCCGCGTGCCGGCGGCGACATGCGCACGATCATCCAGTTCCTGCGCGCGCCCTGCCTTGCCGATCTTCGACGCACCGAGGATTTCGAAGCGACCTATCGCGAGCTCGCCGAAGTGGCGCCGGATAATCCGCAGGTTATGGTATTCGGGGTTATCGCGGCGCTCAGCGGCGAGCGGCAAATCGAAGCGGCCGAACATATGATCGCGCTCGCCGAGCAGCACCCCGACCGGCTGAGCCAGCTCAACAGCTGGGCTTTGCGCTCGATCCTGCAGGATCTGGCGGTTTCCGAAGAATTCGAACTGCGCGACCGGCTCAACATCGCGCTGGCAGAGGCCGATTGGCAGCCGTCGGACTTTCCCGACATGCGCGAGAATATCGCGGCTGGCGCGATCGATGCCTATCTGAAGGACGGTAACAGCGAAGCGGCGGGCGCGCTTATGGGCCGCATCGAATCCCCGATGACGTTGACGACGATGGCGATCGATCGGCATTATGAACCACTCTGGCCCGCCATCGAAGAGGCGCTGGGTGCCGAGCAGGGCCGCGCCATCGATTATTATGTGGGCATGCGGCTCGATGGCTATGCGAACAATGGCGGCGATAGCGCCGCGCTGCGGGATGCGGTGATCGCCTATCGGCTGCTCGGCCGGTGGAGGACGGCGGCCGAGATCGCGGAGCGTGCGGTGGTGAGCGCCGATATGGACGAAGCGACTTTCGTTACCGCGCGCATCCGTGCCGGAATACTGATCGCGCTGGGCGAAGACGATGAAGCGATCGCCCTGCTCGAAACGGTCACGGCGCTCGATCCACAGGTCACACCGTTCGTGCCGAGCGCCTATGTGTCGCTCGCCGAATTTCTGGATATTTTGCACCGTCCGGAAGCCGCGCTCGACGTCGCCCGGCACGGGATGGAAAATCTGGCCGATCGCCTCAGCGCCTATGGCCGCGGCTGGCTGAGGCGTACCGAGATCTGCGCGCTGACTGCGCTCGACCGCCGCGAAGAAGCCGCACCGTTGGCGGTATCGCTCGCCGGAGACCGCGAGGATAATCCGGCGGCCGCGATCGAGGCGCAGCTCTGTTTCGGCGATGACGACCGCGCCGCCGCGCTTGCGATTGCGACGCTGGAAACACGGGAAGGGGCCGAGCAGATCGCCGATCAGTTCCTGACTGACGAGATGCTCGGTTCGCAAATGACCGTGTATCTGCGCGCTATGTGGCAACGGCTGCTGGCCCGCGCGGACGTTCGCGAAGCGTTCGACCGGCGGCTAAGGCTGTTGCCGCGCGAACTTTGGCCTTCGTCCGATCCCAGGCCCGTCCCGCGGCGCGAGCAGGTGCCCACGCCGCCGGGACTGATCACGACCTGATCTGAGTCTGCCGTAAGCTAGAGAACTTCGAACAGCCCGGCTGCGCCCATGCCGCCGCCGACGCACATCGTGACGACGACGTACTTGGCGCCGCGGCGCTTGCCTTCGATCAGCGCATGGCCGGTGCAGCGGGCACCTGTCATGCCATAGGGATGGCCGATCGAGATCGAGCCGCCATTGACGTTGAGCAGGTCGTTGGGAATGCCGAGCTTGTCGCGGCAATAGATCACCTGGACGGCGAAGGCCTCGTTGAGCTCCCAAAGACCGATATCGTCGATGCCGAGATCGAAGCGTTCGAGCAGCTTGGGGATCGCGAAAACCGGACCGATGCCCATTTCGTCGGGCTCGGTGCCGGCGACGGCCATGCCGACATAGCGGCCAAGCGGGGCGAGGCCCTTCTGTTCGGCGACCTTGGCTTCCATGACGACGCTGGCGGAGGAGCCGTCGGACAGCTGCGAGGCGTTGCCCGCTGTGATCGTCATGCCGGGACCCATCACCGGCTGGAGGCCCTGCAGCCCTTCAAGCGTGGTGCTGGGCCGGTTGCCTTCGTCCTTGGAAATCGTCACTTCTTCCTGGCTGGTTTCGCCGGTTTCCTTGTTGACGTTCACCTTGGTCGTCGTGGTTTCGATGATCTCGTCGTCGAACTTGCCGGCTTCCTGGGCGGCGGCGGTGCGGCGCTGCGATTCCAGCGAATATTCGTCCATCGCCTCGCGGCTGATGTCGTAACGCTTGGCGACCGTCTCGGCGGTCCCGAGCATCGGCATATAGACGTCCTTGTGCATGGCGAGCAGTTCGGGATCGGGCTGGACGCGCATCTCTTTGGTTTGCACGAGCGAGATCGATTCAAGCCCGCCTGCGACGACGCAGTCCATCCTGTCGACAATCACCTGCTTCGCGGCAGTCGCAATCGACATCAGGCCGGACGAGCATTGCCGGTCCATCGACATGCCGGAAACGGTGTAGGGAAGCCCGGAGCGCAGAGCGACGTTGCGGCCGATATTGCCGGCCGTCGAACCCTGCTGAAGCGCCGCACCGAAAATACAGTCGTCGATCTCGCCGCCTTCGATTCCGGCGCGCTCGACAGCGGCCTTCACGGCAAAGCTGCCCAGCGTCGGGGCGGGGGTGGCGTTGAAGGCGCCGCGATAGGCTTTGCCTATGGCGGTGCGGGCGGTGGAAACGATGACGGCGTCACGCATGGTGAAGCTCCTTGATTTGCTGGTGGAAGTTGGCCTTCCCCGGGGAGGTTAAATCAGATGAAAAACTGGCTGATCCATTCGGCGACGAGCGCGGGCTTGTCCTCGCCCTCGATCTCGACCGTGAACTCGACCGTTTGCTGATACTGGCCCGGCCGTTTCTCGATCATCTCGATCAGCTTGAACCGGCCGCGCACGCGGCTGTCGCATTTTACGGGCGCCAGAAAGCGGACCTTGTTGCCGCCATAGTTGACGCCCATCTTGATGCCTTCGGGGCGCGGCACGTCCGATTTCTGCATCAGCATCGGCATCAATGATAGCGTCAGGAAGCCGTGGGCGATGGTCGTGCCGAACGGCGTCATCTTCGCCGCTTCCGGATTGACGTGAATGAACTGGTGGTCACCGGTGGCGTCCGCGAACTTGTCGATCATCTCCTGGTCGACGGTCACCCATTCGGACGTGCCCAGTTCCTGGCCAGCCATGTTCATCATCTTGTCGATGTTGACGGTACCCATATCCGTTCCCTCGTCTGTTTATTTTGCTAAAGAGCGCTAGCTTTTACGCCATTGTGAAAGCCAATTTCCCGAACCGCAAGGCCCGCACATGCCCAGTCAGATGTATGATCCCGATTCCGCTACGTCAGCCGCATGGCTGCACATGGAGGAAGTTCACCGCGCACCCGAACCAGAGGTGCTGGCGCCGCTTATCGAGCGCGCGCGACTCGGCGATGAGGAGCGTGGCCGAATCGAAGCGACGGCGCTCGAACTGCTCGCCGATTTGCGCGAGGGGCAGCGCACAGGCTGGGTGAATCAGTTTCTGCAGGAGTATCGCCTCAACAGTTCGGAGGGTATTGCGCTGCTGAGCCTGGCCGAAGCGTTCCTTCGCGTGCCCGATCCTGAGACCGCGGACATGTTGATCTCCGACAAGCTCGGCGATGGCGACTGGCGCAGTCACACCGGCAAATCGCATTCTGGCCTCGTCAACTCGGCGACCTGGGGGCTCGTCATCGGCCGTGCGCTGGTCGGTGACGAGGGCCGCGCGAACACGCTTCGCCGGCTGATCTCGCGTACCGGCGAGCCCTTTGTGAGGCAGGCGGTCGGCGCGGCGATGCGGATGATGGGCGAGATCTTCGTCATGGGACGGACGATCGACGAAGCGCTGAAGCGGATGAAGAAACCCGAGCAAAAGGGCTTTACCGCGAGTTTCGATATGCTGGGCGAGGCGGCCCGGACCTTCCCTGATGCGGAACGCTATTTTCACGCTTATGAGAAAGCCATCGAAGCCGTCGGCAAGGGGCGCGGCGAGGGGGGCACCGAGGACAATCATTCGATCTCGGTAAAACTGTCGGCGCTGCATCCGCGCTATGAAGTGTCGCAATGGGGACGCTGCGTTCCCGAGTTGACCGAGAAACTCGAAGCGCTGTGCGAAGTGGCGGCACACGCCAATATCGGCCTTACCGTCGATGCCGAGGAATCCGAGCGGCTGGAGATGAGCCTCGACATTATCGAAGCGATTGCCGAACTGCCTTCGCTCAAAGGCTGGAACGGCTTCGGCATGGCGATTCAGGCCTATGGTAAGCGCGCCCAGCGCACGATCGGCTGGGCCGAGGCATTGGCCAGCCGTACGGGCCGGACGATGCCGGTGCGGCTCGTGAAAGGCGCTTATTGGGACAGCGAGATCAAGCATTGCCAGGAACAGGGGCTCTCGCACTATCCGTTGTTCACCCGCAAGGCGGCGACCGATGTCTGCTATCTCGCCTGCGCGAAGGACATGCTTGAGGCCAAGGCGATCCGGCCGGCCTTCGCCACGCACAATGCGCTGACGGCGGCGACCATCATCGAATGGGCGGACAACACAAAGTGTTTCGAGTTCCAGCGCCTGCACGGCATGGGTGAGGGGCTGTTCGAACGAATGGTACGCGAGCAGGGTTATCGCTGCCGCATCTACGCGCCGGTCGGCGGGCATCGCGACCTCCTCGCCTATCTCGTCCGGCGCTTGCTGGAGAATGGCGCGAATTCGAGTTTCGTTCATCAGCTGGCCGACGAGCATCTGACCGACGACCAACTGCTCGCCGATCCGGTCGAAAAGATCATCGCGGTTGGCGGCACGCGGCACCCCTCGATCCCGCTCCCGGAAGATCTGTTCATGCCCCAGCGCAAGAACAGCCAGGGCCTTGATCTCGAAGACTGGCGGGTGCTGAAGCGCGTCACCGAAGGTATCGATGAACGTGCGGATATCGGACCCGAGCCGGCGGCCGTTACCGATGTTGCGCCGCTGTTGGATCAGGCGGTCGCGGCCTTCCCGCACTGGTCGGCGCTACCGATCGAGGAGCGCGGGGCGTGCCTCGACCGGCTGGCGGACATTTACGAAGAGCGGCGCGGCGAGCTGATGGCGCTGGCGGTGCATGAGGCGAACAAGACGATCCCCGATGCGCTGGCCGAAGTCCGCGAGGCGATCGATTTTTGCCGTTATTATGCAGCGGAGGCCCGCGAGAAGCTCGTCCCGCGGGAATTGCCGGGCCCCACCGGCGAGGCGAATATCCTGCGCATGGAAGGGCGCGGCGTCTGGTGTTGTATCTCGCCCTGGAATTTCCCGCTGGCGATCTTCACCGGCCAGATTGCCGCTGCGCTCGTCGCCGGCAACACGGTGATTGCCAAGCCCGCGCCGCAAACGCCGCGCATCGCTGCTGCCGCTGTTCGCCTTGCCCATGCGGCGGGCATTCCCGCCGATGCTCTGATCCTGTGCCCGGGCGGGCCCGAGACCGGCGCGGCGCTGACTGGCGATCCGCGTATCGCGGGCGTGGCCTTTACCGGCTCGACCGCGACTGCCAAGGCCATCGCTCGAAGCCTGCTCGAAGGGGAGGACCGTCCGATCGTCCCGCTGATCGCAGAGACGGGCGGGGTCAATGCGATGATCGTCGATTCGACGGCGCTGCCCGAACAGGTGGTCGCCGATGTCGTGACCTCGGCATTCGGTTCGGCCGGCCAGCGCTGTTCGGCGCTGCGCCTGCTGCTCGTGCAGGAGGAAGTTGCCGATCGGATGATCGAGATGCTGGCCGGCGCGATGGACGGCCTCGTCGTCGGCGATCCCGCCAATCCCAAGGCCGATGTCGGCCCGGTAATCGACGATGCGGCCTATAAGAAGCTGATGGGTCATCGCGCGGCGATGCAGGACCGCTGGCTGAAGACGCTCGAGGTTCCCACAGATGGTCGCTTCGTGCCGCCGACGCTTATCCGCTTGGACAGCCTGGACGATCTGAACACCGAATGGTTTGGGCCGTTGCTCCACGTCGCGACCTGGAAATCGGGCAAGCTCGAAGAAACGGTCGCGCGGATCAATGCCAAGGGTTTCGGCCTCACCATGGGCCTCCACAGCCGCATTGCCCGGGCCTCCGAGCTGGTCGAGGCCCGCGCCCATGTCGGCAATCTCTACGTCAACCGCTCGATGATCGGCGCGATCGTCGGCAGCCAGCCGTTCGGCGGTGAAGGGCTTTCGGGGACCGGGCCCAAGGCGGGCGGGCCGCATTATCTGCCGCGCTTCTGCGCCGAGCGCGTGACCTCGATCGACACAACGAGCGCTGGCGGCAATGCCACCTTGCTCTCGCTGGACGATATCGGCGGTTGATCTAGCCCTCGCCGCCTCCCGATCCGGGCCAGCCGCCTTCGGGATAGGGCATGATCATCGTGCCGTCCGGCGCAGAGGTGAAGGTCGTTTGCGTCGGATAGGCGAATTCGAGGCCTTCTTCGGAGAAGCGCTTGAAGATTGCGATACCGGTTTCATGCTGGCTGGCGAAGACGATTTCCCAGTCGGGGCTAAGGACGTCGAACTGCAATTCGTAGTTGAGGCTGGAATCGCCGAAGCCGATAAAGCCCGCGCGAACAAAGGCATTGTTGCTGCCTGCCTCCACAACCTCGCGCAGGATTTCTGGTATCCGCGCCGCCTTGTCGGGCGAGGTCTGGTAGATCACGCCGATGCCGAACTTGATGCGGCGGCGGTTAAGCCGCGTCAGGTTCAGTATCTCCTTGTCGAGGAGATTGGTGTTGGAAATGATCACCTCTTCACCGCCGACATTGCGCAGCCGCGTCGATTTGAGGCCGATCTGCTCCACCGTCGCGAAAGTGTTGTCGAAGTTGATTGTCTCGCCCTTGCGGAATGGCTTGTCGAAGATGATCGAGAGCGCGGCGAAAAGATCGGAAAAGATGCCCTGCGCGGCAAGGCCGATGGCGATACCGCCGATGCCGAGACCGGCGACGAGGCCGGTCACGTCGACATTGAGATTGTCGAGTACGACGATGCTCGCGATCGCGACGACGCCGAAGGTCACGAGCACGCGTATCAGCTTCATCGCGCTGGCGAGCGTCTCGCCGGAGTGTTCGTCGGTCAGCGTGCGGTGCTCGATAATGCCTAGAATGATCGATCGCGCCCAGATTGCAGCTTGGATGACCACTGCCAGCGAGAAGAAGAAGCCGATCGTCCGAGCGATCAGGCTTGGCGCGTTCGAATAGACTGCAACGATTTCGAGCGCGAGTGCGATCATGAACCAGGTTTGGGTCTTGGCTAAAGTCCGCCCGACGACCGATTGCCAGGTCTCCAGCGTCGGGTTGCGTTCGTAAATCCGCCGACCGTAGCGGCGCAGGCCCATCAGGATGAGCACGATAAAGACGGCGACCGCTAGCCCGATCAGTATCTCTACGGTGTGCGTGCCCAGCCAGCCTACGCCGACGTTCCACAGATTTTCAGCGCGTTGCTGGAAGGAGAGAGCGGGCTCCTCGATCGAAGCGAGCCCGAACGGTTCTAATATGTCGGCCATGCGGCATCGATATTTGGTTCCGGCTAGTGGTTGCAACCCCCGTGTGGGAACAAGTGTTCGGGAAGCGGGATCAGGCAGCCGGGGTGTGGCTCGCGAAAATAGCGTCGAAACGGGCGTTGAGCAGGCGCTGGGCCGGTCGTTCGATCAGGTGATAGAGTGCCGCCGATACGGCGAAGGTCAGCAGCAGGAAGCCGATAAGGAGCGCCGCGCTCAGCTGCCCATCATCGCCGACGAACAGGATCTTGAACAGTATGAAGAGCAGGAAGTGGGCGAGATAGGTCGCGTAACTGATATCGCCGAGATAGCGCAGCAGGCGGGCGTTGAGCGGGTTGGCCTTCGCTTCCGCGGTCAGCGCCACGGTGAGCAGGATTGCGGCGAAGGCGGCGGGTACGGCCAGCGTTTCGGGAATGTCGACGCCCAGGGCGAAGCCGACGAAGAAGATCGCGGCGAGCGCCGAGAGCGCTGCCGGAAGCGCCGGTTTTTCCCGCCAGCGCATCCAGAGCGCACACACTATCGTGCCGATCGAAAACTGAATCAGGCAGCGGACGAGCCCGGTGCGCGGAATCGCGCTGTCGAGGATCGGCGCGCCCATCACTCCGAAAAGTCCGTGGAGCAACAGGATGAGGGCCGCGATCAGCGCCAGCAGGGCCGGCGTCGAAATGCGGCGCCAGTCGGTTGCGAGCGCGATCACCGGGAACAACAGATAGGCGGCGAACTCGGTGCTGATCGACCAGGCGGGGTCGTTCCAGGAGAGCGCGTCGGTGAAACCCCAATTCTGAATGAGGAGATAGTGGAGCGGCAGTTCGGCGAACGGGTATTCGGCCGGATTGGCACGGCCGGTTGCCTTGAGCAGCAGCGCGAAGGCGACCGCGCCTGTCAGGATTACAAAATGCAGCGGATAGATACGCGCGAAGCGGCGGGCGAGGTAATGCGGGATCGCGGTCTTGCCGTTTTCCGCGATCCGGCTGCGATAGCTGAGCCAGATGACGAAGCCGGAGAGCAAAAAGAAGAAATCGACGGCGAGATAGCCTTTGGCGAAGATGTCGATCGCCAATGGGGAAAGCACGGGCACGCTTGCCAAGCGTACATGATAGAGCACGACGAACCAGGCCGCGATACCGCGCAGCGAGGTCAGCGCTTCGAGATCGGGCTTCGCGTTCACCGTTCCTGGCCGGGCAACGGGGCGAGTTTCGGCGTGCCCGGCTCGGCCACCATCTGGTCGAGCGGCTTCCAGCCCTGCTCCTTGCGCCGGCGGGAGAGATAGGTGTCGAAACCGATCTCGACCCCGATCAGCATAAGGATCAGCGGCTGGAAGGCGATGCCGACGAACAGCGCGCCGACAAGATAGACGAGATGCGCCTGCTGGAGCGCGGTGGCGAGCGGCGCGACCCATTGCTCGTCATCCGGGACGTCGTCGCCGCGATAGTGGCGCCGCAACCATTCCATGCGCAGCACGCCGATGCCATGGATCGTCAGCCACAATATCAGGCCGATATAGCCTTGCTCACCCAGCATCTCGAAATAGGCCGAGTGATAGGCGCGGCCCTGATCGGCGACGATGCGGCGTTCGACGTTCCGCACCGAACCGCTTCCGGTTACCGTGGTCGTTTCCACGGCGAGCCGGTTGCCGCGATAGGCGTCGAACCCGCCGCCGAAGGGATGATCGCCGACATATTCGAGCGTCCAGCCCCAGACGGCGAGCCGCGTCGAGGCGGATTCGTCGGCCTGGTAAGTGCCGATCGTTTCCATGCGGTCGGAAAAGGCCGCGGGGACCAGGGGCAGGGCGACGACCCCGACAAAGGCCGTGGCCGCGACATAGACCATCTTGCGATTGGTATCGCGCCACAGCAGGAGGGCGAGGAAGGCGGCGCAGACAAGTCCGGTGCGCGCCTGCGTCCCGATCGGCACGAGCAGCGAGGCGAGGATCAGCGCATAACAGAAAGTCTTCACCCGCCAGTCGCTGGGGAAGATCGTGCTCCACTTGCTGAAATAGAGGATCACTGGGATCATCGCGATGGCGACGGTTGCGAGTGTGGAGTCTTCGTAGAGACCGCTATTGTCGTCGATCATCATAGCGAAGCTGCCATAGCCCGATCCGCCGAGCGCGGTCTTGATACCCGCGCCGATGACGATGGCGGCGAGCGAAAGCGCCATGAACAGGAGCACGCTTTCGATACGCAGCTTGGTGCGCAGGGTGAGCGGCAGGAACATCGCGAAGATCATCGATTTCCACACCCAGTCCCATTTCTCGAGCGCCTCTTGCTGGAACTCGGCAAAATAGAAGGTGGTGAGGCCGCAATAGACGAGCAGCAGCCCCATCAGCAGCTGGCGCGGCGCGATGCGAACATCGTCCTTCTTGTCGGTGACGAGCCAGCCAAGGATGGCGAGCGCGAACATCATCAGCGAGACGGGCAGGCTGTTGAGCAGGAAATAAGAGAGACGCTGCGGCGAAACGATGTCGATATAGATATAGCCGAGGATGAAGAGGAACGGCCGTTTCAGGCCGAGCAGCAGCAGCGCTCCCAGGAATCCGGCAAGGCCGATGTCACGCATCGCCGCCGCTTTCTTCCGCGCCGATCGGGCGGCCTAAAAGGTCGATTTTCTCTCCGCCGGGCGAAGCCCGGTCATTATCGAGATCGGCGCGCGCGATCAGCCGCCATGCTGCGAGCAGCATGAGCCCATGGCTCAGGGCGAGCGAGAACATATCGATCATCGCGCTTTTCCGCTCTCCGTGCCCGCATCCGGGCGTTCCTCGTCAGTGTCCCATTTACAGGCTAGCGGTTGACGGGCCGTTAAGCAGTTCGTGGCACAAGCATGGCATGCGGATCCTGCACGTATTGGACCATTCGATGCCGCTGCATAGCGGCTATAGCTTTCGCACGCGCGCGATTTTGAAAGCCCAGATTGCGCGCGGGTGGGAGGTCGCCGGCGTGACGGGTTCGCGCCACACGGCGGAAGGGCCGCAGGTCGAGGAAATCGACGGGCTGACCTTCTTCCGCACACCGAAACCGGGAACGATGACGAGCCCCATTCGCGAATGGCGCGAGATCCAGCTGCTCGCCGAGCGGCTGGACGAGGTTGCCGAGGAATGGAAGCCCGACCAGCTTCACGCTCATTCTCCGGTGCTGAACGCGCTGGCCGCGCAGCGTGTCGCCAGGCGGCGCGGATTGCCGCTGATATACGAGATTCGGGCTTTTTGGGAAGATGCAGCGGTCGGTAACGGCACGGCCCGCGAAAACTCGCCGCGCTATTGGTTGACGCGGATGCTGGAAACGCACGCGGCGAACCAGGCCGATGCCGTCGCCGTCATCTGCGACGGGCTGAAACAGGATCTCATTCGGCGCGGCGTCGATGGCGAGAAGATCATCGTCGCGCCCAATGGCGTCGACATGGCGTTGTTCGGCGATCCCTCGCCGCGCGACGACAGTCTCGCCATCGCGCTGGGTATCGAACAGGCCGAGGTCGTCGGCTTTGTCGGCAGCTTCTACGATTATGAAGGTCTCGACGATCTGATCGAGGCCATGCCGCGGTTGGCGATGGCGCGGCCCGATGCGCATCTGATTCTCGTCGGCGGCGGGCCGATGGAAGAGGCGCTGCGGGCTCAGGCGGCCCGTTCCGACCTTGTCCATCGCATCCATTTCACCGGCCGGGTCCCGCATGACGAGGTCGAGCGCTATTACGGCCTCATCGATATCCTGGCCTATCCGAGGAAGAAGATGCGGCTCACCGATCTCGTAACGCCGCTGAAACCGCTCGAGGCGATGGCGCAAAGGCGGCTCGTCGCGGCCTCGGATGTCGGCGGTCATCGAGAGCTGATCGAGGACGGGGTGACGGGCACATTGTTCCCGCCCGACGATCCCGATGCCCTGGCGGCAGCGCTCGCCGGTCTTTTCGCCAATCGCGGGGACTGGGAACGGCGGCGCGAAGCCGGCCGCAAATTCGTCGAAGAGCATCGTAACTGGTCGTCAAACATTTCCCGTTATGCCCCTGTTTACCAAAAGCTCACGGGCAAGGCGGTTTAGGCATGAATTTCAGTCTCGATACGATCCGCAACGGCGTTTCCTGGCCGGACGTGATGGCGAAGCTACCCAAGGTTCCGGTCGCATCGGCGATTTCCGGCCTGATCGTCGCCGCGCTGATCCTGATGATTCCCAATCCGTTGTTCGAAGCCTTTATTATACGTACCGGCCTGCCCGATATTCTCGCCGCCGCCGAACCGCCGCTCGGCGCGCGCGCGCGTATCTATCTTGCCCTCATCGCGGCGCTGATTGTCACCACCGGCGCCTGGATCGCATTGTCGATCATCGTCGGCCGCAAGCGCCGCGCCGCGCGCCCGGATTTCGGCTATCATTATGATGCAGGAGATGCCGAGGAGCAGCCCGTGCGCCGTCGCGCCGACTTTCACCCCGACGCACCCTATCGCCGGCCGATCATGGCGGGCGACGATCTTGGCGCGCCGCTCGATCTCGTCGATGTCGTTCCGGACGATTTCCAGGAAGAAGAGCCGCTGGAACTCAGCATGGCCGATGTCCTCGAGGATGAGGCACCGGCTGTGGAAACGGCAGGTCCGGAAATAACGGAACCGCAGCCTGCGCCTCAGCCAGAGTTTGCACCCGAAGTTGTGAAGGCGCCCAAACCCGCCGAAGAACCGGTCCCGGCCGAGCCGGTTGCCGAGGAAGCAGAAGAAGAGCCGATCTTCGCCATTCCGCTGCGGCCGCGCGAACTTGAAACCGCAAAGATGCCCGAGCTGGAAGCCGAAGCCGAACCGGGGCCGACCGCCAAGCCCGCTCCCGCTCCCGCGCGCGCCGAGGCGAAGCCGCAAACCGGCAATGCGCGTTCGGAACTTGCCGAGCTTGTGACCCGTCTTGAAGCTGGTCTCGTGCGCCGCCGCGCGCACAAGGCCGGAACGACGCAGGCCGAAAGCCGGGCCGAAAGCAATGTCACACCGCATCCCGTGGCCGAACCCGGCAACGATCGCGAGGCGGCGTTGCGCGAAGCGCTCGACGCGCTCCAGAAACTCACCGCCAAGGGCGCTTGACGCCTAGTCATTATCGATGATGAGTGCCTCGATTACGAGGTAGACGTTATCTCCGGCAAGGCGGGTTTCCGCGACGGCAATATCGACAAGGATATGCGCGCCGAGATGGAACTCGGCATAGTCCAGTCCGTCGGTCATCGCGCGGGCGGCATGGCGCGCCGCTTCCCCTTCGAACCGCAAAGCGATGCTATGGCGCGCGCCGGAAAAGGTGATGCTGGCCCAGGGCGTCGTCCGCACGTCCTCGATCACCGGCTCCGCGCCCGCGCGCTGGCGTAGCGCGCGGAGCAGGGGGCCGAGGCCGTCGGTATAGCGGCGGCCGCTCATCCGCATTGGCCGGGATGGCCGTCGGCGGCGCTCATATAATTGTAGACGCGCGCACGAACCTTGCCGCCGCATTCGCGCCCGCGGCGTATGTCGAACACGAAGCGGGGGTCGTTGACGGCTTCGCGCCCGAAGCGGGTCGGCGCGGTGTTGGTGCGACGCAGGAAACGGTCGACGTCGATCAGCATGTTCATGAATCTTTCCCTCCTTCTCTCAGGGCGGTGGCGGCGACTCGCCGCCGATAGGCATATTCCTATCTCAAAGGTAATTTCCTACTTGTCTAGGAATATTCCTATTGATAAGGTGCCAATATGGACCGAGAAGATCCCCGTGCCGTTCTGGAGCGCCTCGCGCGCGAACGCGGCGACGATTATGCGTCGCTGTCCCGCCTGATCGGGCGCAACGCGGCCTATGTTCAGCAATTCATCAAGCGCGGCACGCCGCGTCGCCTGGCCGAGGACGACCGCGCCGTGCTCGCCGAATATTTCGGGGTCGACGAGGCGGTGCTGGGCGCCCCGGTGGGAAGAGGGGCTACGGCGAAGGGCGCGGGGTTGCCGCCCTCAACCGTCGCCGCGAACGACGATATGGTCGCGGTTCGCCACTATGCGATAGGCGCATCGGCCGGGCCGGGCGCGCTCCCGGGAAACGAGGAAGAGCTTTCGCATATTGCCTTTCCCGCGCGCTGGTTGCGCAAACTGGCGGGCGGCGATCCGGCGCGGCTTTCGATCATCACGGTCGATGGCGATTCGATGGAGCCAACCCTGTCGGACGGCGATGAGATTCTCGTCAGCCGCGAGGATGGCGGCGAGCGGCTGCGCGACGGCATTTACGTGCTGCGGGTCGATGATGCGCTGATCGTCAAACGGATCGCGATGAACCCGGCGAGCCGCCGCTTCACGATCAAGAGCGACAATGAGGATTATTCCGACTGGCCCGATTGCGATCCCGCCGATGTCGAGATTATCGGCCGCGTCGTCTGGGCCGGGCGGCGCGTCGCCTAGCGCGAAAAGAAGTAGAAGCCGCCCGCCAGTGCGATCCCGCCGGCAATCCCCGCGACCAGCCCGGCGCTCGGCTGGCCAAGGAAGGTGCCCGCCGCAAGGCCCGCAATCGGTGTGATCGCCAGGAATATCCCGCCGCCAAATTGTCCTTTGCGCCGCGCTTTTTTCATGGCTGCGCCTATGGCACCGACGCGCGCGCCTGTCACGCGCGCGGTCGTGGCTTGGGAGCGGCCGGAGCGTGGCTAACGCAATTTTCACCAGTTTCCTCCGGATTGCGGAAAGGCATTGTCGTTAATAGGACATCACTGACTTGGGGGGCGGCAACACGCCGGTAAGGATTCAAAGATGCAGCAACAGTTCTACATTGCCGACAGCGACGCCGTTGCCGATGCGCACGAACTGCTGACGCATTATGGCGAAAATGCGCGCTCCGAAGCGGCTGCGCGTGCCAGCCGTAGCCGTGAAGTCGGCAATATCATCCATTTCTGTCGCTGGCGTCAGATCGCCCGGCTCGTCGAATGGATGGACAGCGACGCTATCGACGCGACTCTGCACTAGGCCCGCACCAGGACGATGCGCCCGACCGGGGCGGCACATCGTTGATATCGCGCGCTTTTGATTGGCGGTCTCCCGCCAATCGCGTTACCATGGTTCCATGAACGGGTTGTCTAGGCCGAACCGGGCGTTTTTCGGTTCGCTCGCCGCTTTGTGCGTTTTTGCGGCTTCGTCGCAGGCTGCTGCGCAGAATGCCGTCGGCGACCTTGCTCGGGACGTGGAGGAAGAGGTCGGTTCGGTCGAGACCATAGACCTTGATGCGGCGGGCGCGCTGCGCGCCGCGGCGCCGATGAGCGAATTTCCCGATTTCGGCGTCCAATGGCCCGATATGAATGCGGTCGCCGACAGCGAGACGGGCGAAGCGGCGGATGCTGTCGCGATCGACGCCGAGCAGCGCTATTCGGTCGCGCTGCGCGGCCTCGACGATGTCGAGCAGGCGGGATCGATCCGTAGTCAGTTCAACGCGCTCTCCCAGCTTCGCGAGAACGATGGCGATCGGGCGGTCGTCGCCCAGATCAATCGCCGCGCCGATGCCGACCGCGATACCTTGCGCCGGATCATGCGCGCCCATGGCTATTATGATTCCCGGATCGTGCCGCTCTTGGAAGGCGTGGCCGACCAGGGCCGCATCGAAGTGGTGTTCGAAATCGAGCCGGGGCCACTTTATACTTTCGATTCCGTAGAACTGCCGGGGCTTGCTTCGGCGGGTGAGCGGGCGGAAGAATTGCGCGGGCAATTCCCGGTCGAAACCGACGATCCCGTCGATGCGGCGGCAGTGACCGCGGCAGAGGTAAACCTGGCGGCCGAACTCGGCAATCGCGGCTATCCCTTTGCCGAAGTCGGTGATGAGGGAATCGTCGTCGATCATGCCAGCAGCAGCGCGCGGCTCGTCCTGCCTGTCGATCCAGGCGGCGAACGCAATTTCGGTTCGATCCGGGTCAGCCAGGGCGCCGAGGAAATCTTCGGCGCCGATCACGTCCAGACGATCGCCCGGTTCGAACCTGGTGAACTCTACTCAACGAGGTTGGTCGACGATCTACGCCGCGCGCTGATCCAGACCGGGCTTATCTCGCGCGTCGGGCTGAGCCCGGTCGAAGCCGACGATCCGGGTCTTGTCGATCTCGACATAGTGATGGAACCGGCGCCGCCGCGCACGATTGCGGGAGCCATCGGTTATAACACCGGCGAAGGGGCGCGCATCGAAGCGAACTGGGAACATCGCAACCTGTTTCCGCCCGAAGGCGCCCTGGGCGTGCGCGGCATAGTGGGCACCCAGGAGCAGTTCGCCGGCGTCAGCTTTCGCCGCAGCAATTTCCTCGATCGCGATCAGATATTGAGCGTCCAGCTTTTCGCCAGCAATACCAGCCGCGATGCCTATGCCGCGCGCACGGCCGGGCTGGTGGCGGGCTTCGAGCGGGTGTCGAACCAGCTATGGCAGAAGGAATGGGCCTGGTCGGTCGGTACCGAGCTGCTCGCTTCGGACGAACGCGATGTCGTGCTGGCGACCAACACCCGCCGTCGGCGCACCTTCTTTATCGCGGCCCTGCCGCTGGGTCTTTCCTATGACGGCACCAACGACCTTCTGAACCCGGAACAGGGCTTCCGTATGTCGGCGCTCGTTTCACCCGAACTGTCCTTCCAGGACCAGGTGTTCGGCTATGTCCGGGTTCAGCTCGACGGCAGCGTCTATGTCGAGCTGATGGACGCGCTGACCCTTGCGGGCCGCGTCCGGCTTGGCGCGATCCCCGGCGCGGGCCGTGAGGATATCGCGCCCTCGCGGCGCTTCTATGCGGGCGGCGGAGGTTCGGTGCGTGGCTACAGCTACCAGTCGATCGGCCCGCGCGACGCGAATAACGATCCGATCGGCGGCCGCAGCCTTGTCGAAATGGCGGTCGAGGCGCGCTACCGGTTCGGCGATTTCGGCGTCGTGCCCTTCCTTGATGCGGGCGCGATCTACACCGATCTCTATCCGGACTTTAGCAATCTGCGTTTCGGCGCCGGTCTCGGTGTGCGCTATTATTCGAGCTTCGGGCCGATCCGGGTCGACGTCGGCACACCGATCAATCCGCAGCCCGGCGATCCCGTCATCGCTGTTTATGTCTCGCTGGGGCAGGCCTTCTGATGGCAGGCGCCGAGACCGAAATCGTCAGCGGGGACGAACCGCCGCGGCGCGATCCGCTGGGCAGGCGGCTGTTCCGCGGCGCAATGATCACGATCGCGGGTATCGTCATCCTGCTCATCTCCATCGCCGTCCTGATCGATACGCCGCCCGGCCGCCGCTTCATTATCGATCGGATCGAGGCGATGGAGCCCGCCAACGGCATGCGTATCCGGATCGGCCGGATCGACGGATCGATCTACAGCCAGATGACGATATCGGACCTGCGCCTCTACGATCCCGAAGGCCTGTTCTTCGAAGCGCCGGAGATCGGGGTCGACTGGAACCCTCTCGCCTATTTCCTCGTCAACCGGCTGGACATCGACGATGTTCGCTCCGATTTCGTGATCCTGCACAAGCTGCCCGTGCTGATCCCGTCGGAAGAAGAGGATCAGCCGATCCTTCCCGGCTTCGATATTCGCATCGGGATGCTCGACATCGAACGCTTCCGGTTCGCCGAAACGGTGATCGGGGAGCGGCAGGATGCCACGCTCACCGGCAATGCCGATATTCGGCGCGGCCGGGCGCGGGTCAACATCGATGCCCATGGCATCGATGGCGGAGAGCGGCTGGCGCTCGTGCTCGATGCCGAGCCGGACGGCGATATTTTCGATATCGATGTCGATCTGCGCGCGCCGCAGGGCGGCATCCTTGCCGGGCTGACCGGAATCCACCGCGCGGTGACCGTCGACATTGCGGGCAGCGGCACATGGAGCCAGTGGGACGGCTATGCCCGGGTCGACAGCGGCGAGGCGCGCGCGGTCGATCTCAATCTGGAAGCACGTGACGGCCGCTACACGCTCGCCGGCGTCGTGCGCTCGTCCGACCTGTTCGATCCGGGGCTGGTGACGCGGCTATCGGCACCCGAAATGAATCTGGCGGCGCATGCCGCTTTCGACGAACGGCGGCTGGCCGGGGATTTCGACATCCGCTCGCGCGCCGCGGTGATCGAAGGGCGCGGCGTGCTCGATTTCGCGGCGAGCGCCTTTGACGGGTTCGTTGCCGATATCCGGTTGCTGCAGCCCTCCGCGCTGACCGATACGATGCGCGGCGACGATGTGCGGATGCGGGTTGCGCTCGACGGACCGTTCGACCGGGCGGGTTTTGTCTATCGGCTGACCGCGCAGCAGGCGACCATCGGCAGCACCGGTTTCCAGAACCTCCAAATGGCGGGCGAGGGCAGGCTTTCCGAAACGCCCTTTACGATTCCCGTGCGCGCGACCGCGAGCCGGATCACCGGTTTCGATGCCGAAACGTCCGGCGTTTTGCGCAACGCCTCGATCGACGGCACGCTGCTGGTGACGGCCGAGCAGATTGTCGGCGATGATTTGCGTCTGCGATCGGATCGACTGCGCGGGACCGCCTCGGCGATCTACGAACGCGCGACCGGCGACTATGCGGTGGCGCTCAACGCCGAGATCGACCGCTACCGCCTGCCGGGGCTCGGCAGCTTTGACGTCGCGACGCGCGTCGATGTCCGGCCGGCGCCGGGCGGACGTTTCGCGATGGCCGGGCGAGCTCGCGCCGTGGCCCGGACACTCGAAAACGGATTTGCAGCATCGCTCACTGAAGGCCTGCCGACGATCGATGCGTCCATCGCTTATGGACCGGATGAACGGCTGGGCTTCGCCGATGCGCGGCTGCGCTCGCCGGGATTGCGCTTTGCCGGGCAAGGCCATCTCGACGGCAATGGCCAAATCTATATCACCGGTTCGGGCGAGCAGGTGCAATATGGCCCGTTGCGGCTGACCGCATCGGGCAATCCTTCGCGGCCGCATGTCGAACTCGCGCTCGCCAGTCCCGCATCGGGTATTACCGACGTCGAAGCGAGGCTCGATCCGACCGCGGCAGGATTCAGCTATAGCGCCAATGGCCAGTCGCCCGCCGGGCCCTTCACATCCACCGGCGCGATTCTGCTGCCGGGCAATGCGCCGGTCGCGATCGACGTCGCTGAGCTGCTTGTCTCGGATACCACATCGCACGGCCGGCTCGTCTTTGCCGATGGCGGTATCTTCGGCAGTCTCGAACTGACCGGGACCGGGCTCAATGGCGATGTCGTCCTCGCCGTCGAAAACGGGCGACAGGTGGTGACGGCAAATCTCGACGCCGAAGATGCGCAGATCGGCGGTATGATCGACGCGACCGTGCGCGAGGCGCTGCTAGAACTCCGATGGAGTCCGTCGGAAAGCGGCTCTTCGTTGCAGGGTAATCTCAACATGACGGGCTTCCGCCGCCGCGGCATCTCGATCGCCCGCTTCGCCGGATCGGCGCAGTTGGAAAACGGTTATGGCAGCGTGACGGCAAATCTTGCCGGTGCCCGCGGCCGTCGCTTCGATTTTTCGGCCTCCGCAGACATTACGCCCGAAAGCATTGCGATCGAGGGCGACGGCAATTTCCGCGGCGAACCGATCACCTTGACCCCGCTGGTTGTGCGCAAAGAGGAAGAGGGCTGGGTGATCCCCGAAAGCACCGTCCGCTACGCTGGCGGCGGCGCGACGGTTTCGGCGCGCTTCGGCGGGCCGACCACCGAGATAGAGGCGACGCTCGATAATGTGCCGCTGTCGCTGATCGACATCGTCTACCCGGAGACCGGCCTGGGGGGGCAGGCGACGGGCGGGTTCCTTTACCGCCTCGGCCCGCGCGAAACGATCCCGACAGCGAACGCCGAGCTGCGCATCCGCAGCCTGACGCGCGAGGGCTTCGCACTGCGCCCCCGGCCGGTCAATCTCGGCATCAATGCCAGGCTCGACGAAAGCCGGCTTGCGCTGCGCGCGATCATGGAAAGCGACGGCGAGGACATCATGCGCGCGCAGGCGCTGCTCGATTCCCTCGATGAGAGCGTCGGCAATCTGGGCAACATTCTTGCCGCCGCGCCGCTGTTTGCCGAAGTCCGCTATGGCGGCCCCGGCGAAACACTCTGGCAGTTGACGGGCAACGAGACGATGAGCCTGTCGGGCGATATGATCGCGAGCGCCAATGCGAGCGGAACGCTCAACAATCCGCAGATCCTGGGCGCACTGCGCACCGACGATGCGCGTTTCGAGAGCGGCCTGACGGGAACCGTGGTCGAACATATTTCGGCGGAGGGCACGTTCCGCCAAGCGCAGCTCGATCTGCCGAGCATCCGCGGTACGACGCCGGGCGGTGGCACGATTTCCGGCCGCGCCAGTTTCAATCTCGGCCTTGCTTCGGGCCTCGGCATGGATATCGCGCTGGAGGCGAACGAAGCTTGGCTGCTGCGCCGCGACGATATCACCGCGCAGGTGACCGGACCGCTGACGATCACGCTCCAGGCGCCGGCCGGTACGGCGACGGGCACCGATTTCCTGCGCCCCGTCGGGGAGATCACGGGCGATTTCGATCTCGTGCGCGGGTCCTTCCAGCTGGGCCGGGCGGCGCCTTCGCTTGCCATCCCCGAACTCAACGTGACGGAGATCAACGGTCGCACCGACGAACCGGATCCGCCCGCCGCGCCGATCAAGTGGAACGTCAATGTCGATGTCGACGCGCCCAATCGTTTCATGGTGCGCGGGCTCGGCCTCGATAGCGAATGGGGCGCCGCGCTTCAGGTGCGCGGATCGCTGTCCAGCTTCGGCATTTACGGCAATATGGACCTGCGCCGCGGCACCTATCAGTTTGCCGGGCGCAGTTTCGATCTCGAGCGCGGCCGGATCGACTTTTACGGCAGCGATCCCGTCGATCCCGCGCTCGATATCGTCGCCGGCGCCAATGTCGAAGGCTTGACTGCATCGATCAACATTGGCGGCACGGGCAACAGCCCGGAAATCAGCTTCGTGAGCGTTCCCGCGCTGCCGCAGAGCGAGTTGCTGAGCCGGCTGCTCTTCGGCACCTCGATCACCAACCTGTCGGCGCCCGAGGCGCTGCAACTCGGCGCAGCGGTCGCCTCGCTTCAGGGCGGGGGAGGCGGCGGCCTCAACCCGATCAATGCCGTGCGCGATGCAATCGGGCTAGACCGGCTCCGTATCGTGCCCGCCGATCCCGCCGAAGATCGCGGCACCGCGATCGCGGCGGGCGTCTATGTGACGCGCAACCTGTTCGTCGAAGTGATCAGCGACGGGCAGGGTTATTCCGCGACCGAAACCGAATTCCGGATCACCCGCTGGCTGTCGCTGCTTGGCAGTATCAGCACGATCGGCCGGGTCGGTGGCGATCTGCAGATCAGCCGGGACTATTAGAGAGCGAACGGCGGATAAAAAAGGGCGACGGTTGCCCGACCGCCCTTGTTTTTCGCTATAGGGTCCTGCCTCAGACCTGACCGACCATGGACTTCACTTCCATGAATTCGGCGAGGCCCCATTTGGAAAATTCGCGGCCATTGCCCGATTGCTTGTAGCCGCCGAAGGGCATTGAGGGATCGGGGTTGCCCGCGTTGATATAGACCTGGCCGGCGCGGATGCGCGGCGCGATCTTCCTGGCTTTTTCTGGATCGCCCGAGATCACCGAGGACAGGCCGTAATTGGTATCGTTGGCGATGCGGATCGCGTCTTCGTCATCCTCATAGGGGATGATCGTGACGACTGGCCCGAAGATTTCCTCCTGCGCGATCGTCATGTCGTTCGAGACGTTGGAGAACAGCGTCGGGCGGACGTAAAAGCCCTTGTTCGTGCCTTCGGGAAGACCGGGGCCGCCGGCTTCCAGCGTTGCGCCTTCTGCGATGCCCGTTTCGATCAGGCCCTGGATCTTTTCCCACTGTGCCTTGTTGACGACCGGGCCGATATGGCCGCCTTCTTCCTGCGGATCTCCGACGGCCATAGTGTTCATGAACTCGGCGGCGATTTTCGCCGCTTCGTCGTGCTGCGATTTGTGAACGAGCATGCGTGCCGGGGCGATGCAGCTCTGGCCGCTGTTCATGCACACGCCGCCCAGCCCGGCCGGCACGGCCTGGTCGAGCGGCGCCCCTTCAAGGATGATGTTCGGCGATTTGCCGCCCAGTTCCTGGTGGACGCGCTTCACGGTGTCGGCCGCATTCTTGGCGACCATGATGCCGGCGCGGGTCGAGCCGGTGAAGCTCACCATGTCGATGCCCGGATGTTTGGAAAGTGCGGTGCCGACGCCCGGGCCATCGCCCTGGATGAGGTTGAAGACGCCCGCCGGTACGCCGGCCGCGTCCATCACTTCGGCGAAGATCGCGGCGGAGCCGGGGCATTCTTCCGAGGGCTTGAGGATCATCGCATTGCCTGCGGCAAGCGCCGGGGCAACCTTGGCGACGATCTGGTTCATCGGCCAGTTCCACGGCGTGATCAGCGCGACGACGCCGATCGGTTCGTGGACGACCCTGTTGTCGCCGATCTGCTCTTCGAACTGGAAGTCCTTGAGTGCCTTGATGGTCGACATGAAATGGCCGATGCCGCTGCCGACCTGCGCGGTCTGCGAAAGCGAAATCGGGCAGCCCATTTCGGTGGAAATGGCGCGGGCGATATCGGGCGCGCGCTTCTTATATTCCTCGATGATCCGTTCGAGCAGCGCGATGCGTTCCGCGACACTGGTCTGGGAGAAGCTCTCAAATGCGGTGCGCGCGGCCGTCACGGCCTTTTCGACATCGGCCTGGGAGCCGAGCGTGATCTCGGTGCTGGCTTCCTCGGTTGCCGGGTTGATCACTTCGTGGCGGGTGCCGCTTTCGCTCTCGACCCATTCGCCGTTGATATATTGCTTCAGATAGCTGTCCATTGGCACGCGCTCCCTTGGGTTCGTTCCCGGTTGTTCAGTAGATTACTATTTTTTCCTAAATAGTGAGCGCGCCCGCGTGGACAAGTGGTCCCCGGACCACCGTTTCACCGGTTGAGCGCGCGCATGGCACAGTCGGCAGACGCATCGGCCGCGGGATTCGGGCAAAGAAAAACGGCCGGAAAATCGTGTTCCGAGCCGTTCGAAAGTTTGCGGTGCGTGCGGGCTAGTTTGCCGGCGGCAGGTTCTTGGTCTTCAGATATTCGGGTTTGACCCAGGCATTTTCGCCCGGCGGGCAGGTGGTGTCCGCCGAAAGGCGGCGCAAATCGAACTCCCGGAAAAAGCGGAGGCCAAGCTCTTCCTCGCGGCGCCAGCGAATTTCGCCGAGGATGCAGCCGGGCATGCCGAGGTCGAGCTCGATCTCGGTGCCGACGACTAGCCAATCGTGGTTTTCAGTCGCACGCACCATGGCGCCAGTTGCGGAAATGTTGCGTACACGCACATCGACGCCATCGTCGTTGATGCATAATTCTCCGGTCCAGTAGAGGCCATGACGGAAAGAATTGCCGCGGCGTTCCAGGCTGGAGCGACGCTCATCGAGGCTGTCAGCCGAACCGAGGACGGCTTCGACGACCGAATGGATGTTGCCTTCATCGTCGATAATCTCGGTTTCGTCCGAAAATTCCAGGCCGACCCGGCCTTTGGCGACCCAGCGGACAGTGGTTTCTATGGGGATGCAGTCGCCAAATCGCAGGCCGACGATATCGTTGATGTTCGGGACAATCTCGGTTTCGATCATCACGCCGCCGGACGAAACGTTGATCAGGCCGACGCCAAGCTCTTCGTCGTTGTAGAGCATCGTCGCTTCTTCTTCGGACAGGCGATGCCGGTCTTGCGTTCGTTGGTGCGAACGGCGGCGCTCCCTGCGCCGGATATCGGCGGCAGAGAGGCTGGCGCCGTGCGAGGCGCTTCCATTTTGTTTCTCCATCACCGGCGACGTCGGTACGGGTGCCTCACCGGCGAGGAAATGCGTGCGAAGTTTATGCATGAGCTCCCCCCAAAAGAGCCTTTTATCCCCAACCGTTGTCTAACAATGGGACATTACTAAATCGCTAACGCTGATTGGCGGATTTCCGGGGTACGCAGAGGTTAAGATGGCGCTGATGCCTAAAAGAAAACGCCCGGCATCCGTGCGGATACCGAGCGTTTCCAAAGCCTGAGAAAGGGATCAGGCGCTATAATACATGTCGTACTCGACCGGGCTGGGGGTGGTTTCCCAACGCATCTGCTCTTCCCATTTGAGCTCGGCATAGGCTTCGATCTGGTCGATCGAGAACACGTCGCCCTTGGTCAGGAAGTCATTGTCTTCCTCAAGCGCTTCGAGAGCCTCGCGGAGCGAACCGCATACGGTCGGCACTTCGGCCAGCTCGGCGGGCGGCAGGTCGTAGAGGTTCTTGTCCATCGGGTCGCCCGGATGGATGCGGTTTTCGATACCGTCGAGACCGGCCATCAGCAGCGCGGAGAAGGACAGATACGGATTTGCGAGCGGATCCGGGAAACGGAATTCCACGCGCTTGGCCTTGTCGCCCGATCCGTAGGGAATACGGCAGGAGGCCGAACGGTTGCGGCTCGAATAGGCGAGCAGCACCGGCGCTTCGAAACCCGGGACGAGGCGTTTGTAGCTGTTGGTCGTCGGGTTGGTGAAGGCGTTGAGCGCCTTGGCGTGTTTCACGACGCCGCCGATGAAATAGAGGCAGTTTTCGGAAAGGCCCGCATAGCCGTTGCCGGCAAAGGTCGGCTTGCCGCCGTCCCAGATCGACATATGGGTGTGCATGCCCGAACCGTTATCTTGCTTGATCGGCTTCGGCATGAAGGTTGCCGTTTTGCCATAGGCCTGGGCGACCATCTGAACGACATATTTGTAGATCTGCACGCGATCCGCGGTCGTGGTGAGCGTGCCGAAGGTCAGGCCGAGTTCGTGCTGGCCGGCGGCCACTTCGTGATGATGCTTGTCCATCGGCAGGCCCATTTCGATCATGGTCGAAACCATTTCGGCGCGGACATCCATCGTGCTGTCGACCGGCGGTACCGGGAAATAGCCACCCTTGGCACGAGGCCTGTGGCCCATATTGCCGTTTTCATAAACGCGGCCGGTGTTGGTCGGCAGTTCGACATCGTCGATCTTGAAGTAGCTGGTGTCGTAACCGTCCTCGAAGCGAACATCGTCGAACATGAAAAATTCGGGTTCAGGACCGACATAGACGGTGTCACCGACGCCGGAGGATTTGACGAACGCCTCGGCGCGCTTGGCGGTCGAGCGCGGATCGCGCGCATAAAGCTCGCCGGTGCCGGGTTCGACGATGTCGCAAAAGACGGCGAGCATCGGGGTAGCGGAAAACGGGTCTTCGTAAACGGCTTCCATGTCGGGCCGCAGGATCATGTCGGACTCGTTGATCGCCTTCCAGCCCTCGATCGAAGAGCCGTCGAACATCAGGCCATCTTCGAATTCGTCTTCACCCATGACGCCGGCGCACATCTGGAGGTGCTGCCACTTGCCCTTGGGATCGGTAAAACGCAGGTCGACCCACTCGATCTCCTCGTCCTTGATGCGTTTGATAATGTCCTTTGCACTCGTAGCCATGAAATTTTGCCTTCCTGTTAGCGGGCCTTGAAGAAAGAAACCTATACCATTCTTCGCAACTGCACAAAATTTTTTTTGCGGTGCGTTATAAGCGTTTAGACGGCGTCGCTATCCTGTTCGCCTGTGCGGATGCGAATGGCGCGATCGATTGTGGAAACGAAGATTTTACCGTCGCCGATACGCCCGGTCTGCGCGGCATTTTGCACGGCTTCGACAGCGCGGTCGCAAAGACCGTCGTCCACGACAACTTCCAGTTTCACCTTGGGCAGGAAATCGACGACATATTCCGCGCCGCGATAGAGTTCGGTATGGCCCTTTTGCCGCCCGAAACCCTTGGCCTCGGTTACGGTCATGCCCGTAACGCCGACCTCGTGCAGCGCCTCCTTCACTTCGTCGAGCTTGAACGGCTTGATGATCGCTTCGATCTTTTTCATGGGGGCTGGCTTCCTTTTGGGGCGGTTACGAACGGCTAATTCATAGGCCGGGCGCTGGGCGAGTCGCAAGCGGGGCCGGATCAGCTGTCATTGTCGGCTTCCTCTTCGCGCCGCGCGCGCAGCCTTGCGAGATCCCAATTCGCCTTGTCGATCACATAGTGGCGAATGGCGTCGGCGCGCGCCGGGTTCAGCGCATCGCTGAAGTCCGGCATCCCGTTGGCGCGGAGCGTGTTGCCGAGCACGAGTGCGCGCCACGCGGCGGCATCGGCGAGCGCGCCGGAAAAGCGCAGGTCCGGATTCACGCCGCCGCCGCCAGCGCCTTCGCCGTGGCAGACCATGCAATAGCGCATATAGAAGCGCTCACCCTGGGCGATCTGTTCCGGCGTGCCGGTCGCTTCGGGCGGGTTGAGCTGGACGGCGCCCGGATCGGGCGCTTCCGGCAGCACGCCGTCGCCGCCGATGCGCACGACGATCAGCCGCGGAATGTTCGGGACTTGCCCGGCCGTCATGTCCGATTGGCCGGCGGTGATCGTATAGGCGCCGCCGCGGCTGGTGGTGAAGGCGATATATTGCTCGCCGTCGACGAGATAGGTCGATGCCCCGGCGAGCACGCCCGACTGGACATCCATCGACCAGAGCTGTTCGCCGGTCGCCGCGTCATAGGCTCTGAACTCGCCGGTTGCCGTTCCCTGCAGGACGAGCCCGCCTGCTGTCGTCAGAATGCCGCCGTTCCAGGGCGTCGGATAATCGACCCGCCACCGGGCTTCGCGCGCCACCGGGTCCCAGGCGACGAGCTGGCCGCGCAGCGATGCCATTGCCGCCTGGAGCGTCGCTTCGTCGCGCGGCAGGAAGGCGTCGAAAAGATTGGTGCCCGTGTTGAAGCCGACCGGACTGAGCTGGGCCTGTTCATCGCTGTCCGGCGGGATAAAAATCTGCGGCGCGATGTTCGCCGGAATGTAGACGAGCCCGGTTTGCGGACTGAAGGCCATCGGTTGCCAGTTATGCGCGCCGATCGGGCCCGGGCTGGCGATGAAGGGTTCGCCGGTTCGGTAAAAACGTGCTGCCTCGTTTTCGATGGGGCGACCCTGATCGTCATAGCCGCTCGCCCAGTTGATCCCGTCGACAAAGGCGTCGGCCGAGATCAGCGACCCCGTTTCGCGGTCGATGACGAAGAAGAAGCCGTTTTTCGGCGCGTGCATCAGCACTTTGCGGGGCCGGCCGTCGATTTCAACATCGGCGAGGATGATCGGCTGGGTCGCCGTATAGTCCCAGGTCTCTCCCGGGGTTTCCTGATAGTGCCAGAGATATTCGCCGGTATCGGGATCGAGCGCGACAATCGAGGACAGGAAGAGATTGTCGCCCTGGCCGTTGGAGCGCAGGCCGTGATTCCATGGGCTGCCATTGCCGACGCCGATATAGAGCTGGTCGAGCTCATGATCGTAGACGATCGCGTCCCACGCCGTTCCGCCGCCGCCCGTTTCCAGCCACTGGCCTTCGTCGGACCAGGTCCGCCGGACGGTTCGCATCACTTCGTCGGATGCAGCATTGTCCGCTTCGCCTGTCGGGTTTGGAACGGTGTAGAAGCGCCATTCGAGCGCGCCGGTGTTCGCATCATAGGCGGAGACATAGCCGCGTACGCCGAATTCCGCGCCGCCATTGCCGATAATGACATGGTTGTGCACGACCCGCGGAGCGCCGGTGATCGTATAGGGGCGATCCTGATCGGTCGTCTGGGTCGACCAGAGCTGGGCGCCGGTGATTGCGTCGAGCGCTATCAGCCGCCCGTCGAGCGTGCCGACATAGAGCTTGCCGCGCCACACGGCGATCCCGCGATTGACCGCATCGCAACAGGCATCGGGCAGGATCGAATGGGGAACGTCCGGATCGAACGACCAGAGCGGTTCGCCGTTGCGTGCGTCATAGGCGAAGACTTTCGACCAAGGGCCGGTGATGTACATGACGCCGTCGACGACGACCGGCGTGGCTTCCTGCGCGCGGGCATCGGGAAGGTCGGCATACCAGGCGATGCCGAGCTGGCCGACATTGTCGCGGTTGATCTGCTGGAGCGGGCTGAAGCGCTGCTCGTTATAGCTGTAGTTGACGGCCGGCCAGTCGCTGCCGTCGCCGCCGGTGGCGAGATAGTCGCCATCGACCTTGGCCGCGCCTTGGGCAGTGCCGGGCGAGCTCGAGTTGTTACCCGACGAACAGGCCGCGATGCCCAAGGCCAGTGCCAGACCGATCCATTTGCGCATAGCGATTCCTCTCCCTGTCGCACCAGTATTGGCGCAGGAGCGGTGGCGTTGCAATTGTGGCGGCGAACGAGACGCTCAGGCGTAGGGTGGCTTGTCGAGGCCCGTCGGGCTTTTCGTGAAGATCTCGACGCCGTCCTCGGTGACGGCCACCGAATGTTCGAACTGCGCGGAGAGCGACTTGTCGCGCGTCACCGCGGTCCAGCCGTCTTCGAGCACTTTCACGGCCGCCTTGCCGACATTGATCATCGGTTCGATGGTGAAAAACATGCCTGGCCGAAGTTCGGGGCCGGTGCCGGGATTGCCGGCATGGACGACTTCGGGCGCGTCGTGGAACAGCCGGCCCAGGCCGTGGCCGCAAAAATCGCGCACGACGCCATAGCGTTGCGCCTCGGCATGGGCCTGGATGGCGTGGGAAATGTCGCCGAGCCGCGCGCCGGGCTTCACCTGCTCGATGCCGAGCATCATCGCTTCATAGGTCACGTCGATCAGCCGCTGCGCTTTGATCGGCACTTTGCCGACGGTGTACATGCGGCTGGTGTCGCCATGCCAGCCGTCGAGGATCGGCGTTACGTCGATGTTGACGATATCGCCTTCCTTCAGCGCCTTGTCCGCCGGGATTCCGTGGCACACGACATGGTTGATCGAGGTGCAGCAGCTTTTGGTATAGCCGCGATAGCCGAGCGTCGCGGGAATGCCGCCGCCCGCCTTCATCCGTTCGAAGACGAAATCGTCGAGTTCCTCGGTCGTGACACCGGGAACGACATGGGCGACGAGCGCGTCGAGGATTTCGGCCGCGAGCCGTCCGGCCGCGCGCATGCCTGCAAAGCCGCTCTCGTCGTGCAGCTTGATGGAGCCGTCGCGCACTACGGAATCGGCGGCGGTGATCGTCTGATATTCGTTCATGCGCGGCTATATAACGACTGGATCGGCATTTCGCCATGCCGCATCGGCACCAGCCGCTAGCCCGCGATTTTGAGACCGGTACCGCGCGACGCCATGTCGAATTTCCCGTCGGCCAGGGCGTTCACCCATTTTGCCGATTTGGCGAGGCCGCCAAAGGGGAAGATGTGCAGATAGGTCGGTCCGCCGTTGAGCGTGTCCGGCATTTCCGCAAGCGCCCGGATCACGGGATCGGGGCCGGATTCGCCCAACAGCTTGATCAGCGAACTGCCGAATGTTTTTCGCCCGCGCCGCGAGGCTTCAACCCCGCACAGTGCCGCATAGCGAAGCAGCGTCCTGACAGTGGCAGGGCCGGCAAGGCCGATACGGATCGGCAGATCGGGTTCGTCGAGGCGAATTTCGCGCAACCAGTCGGCGATCGGCTCGGCATGGAACGCAAACTGGGTGAGGATCAGCGGCTTCATGCCCGCGTCGCGGACGAGCGCGAGCTTGGCCTTCATGTCTTGGGCCAGCACGGGCCTGGCGATCCGGGGATGGCCTTCGGGATAGCCGGGCAGGCCGATCTCCCGAAAGCCGTGGCGCGCGAAGTGCCCCGTCACGATGGCATCATATCCACTGGAGAGCGGGCCGCGCTGTTCGCAATCGCCGCCGATGACGAAGGCGCGGGTGACGCCGGCTTCATCGGCCAGCCGGCCGAGCAGTCTTTCGAGCGTTTCGTCGCTTGCGAAGTTGCGGGCGCCGATATGCGGGATCGGCTGGTAGCCCGCATCGGCGAGCGCGCGGGCCATGGCGACCCGCTCGTCGTCGCTGTCGCGCGGCGTCCAGATGATGGCGACCATCGTGCCGCGTGGAATGAGGGGACAGGCGAGTTCGAGCCCGGCGAAATCGCGCGCCGATATCTCATAGGAACAGGACGCCGCCATGCCCGCGATTCGCGCCTTCGCTTCGGCCTCTGGCGGCCGCGCCATCGCCAGCGTGTCCATGGAACACTGCCCTCTCATCTCCGCTTCGGGCTGATTATTCCGCGGCCCGCGAGCGGCATCCCCATATGCCCGAACTTATAATTTGTATGTAACACTGCATAATGCTAACGGGTTGCTTGAGCAAGTCTTCCGCGTCCAAGCCGGATTCGGAGCTTCGCCGAACAGTTTTGTCGATTTTTTATCAACGATAACAACGCGTTCAAATGCGCGTGTTAGTGAAAGGAGCGGAGAGCCATGGCGGCATCGAATCTCGAAGAAGTGCTTCAACAGGCAGGCAATACCGTCGAAATGCTGCGTAATTCGCAGCTGGGCGCCTATGTTTATCCCGTCGTCGGATCGGAATTTTCGAACTGGCGGAGCGAACAGGCGGCATGGCGCGACAGCGCCGTTCTCTTCGACCAGTCGCACCACATGGTGAACATCTTCGCCAAGGGTCCGGATGCCGTTCGCCTGATGAGCGAACTGTCGATCAACAGCTTCGCGAACTTCCCGGTCAATCGCGCCAAGCAGATGGTCCCGTGCTCCTATGACGGCCATGTCATCGGCGACGGCATCCTGTTCCACCTCGCCGAGGAAGAGGTCGTTTTCGTCGGCCGCAACCCGACCGCGAACTGGATCCACTTCAACGCCGAAACTGGCGGCTATGATGTCGACATCACCTACGACAACCGCTCGCCCTCGATCCCCGACGGCAAGGCGGTTACCCGCACCGAATATCGCTTCCAGATTCAGGGCCCGAACGCCTGGGACGTGATCGAGAAGCTGCATGGCGGCCCGCTGGAGCGGCTGAAATTCTTCCACATGTCGTCGATGAATATCGGTGGCAAGGAAGTCCGCACCCTGCGTCACGGCATGGCCGGCGCGCCGGGTCTCGAAATCTGGGGTCCGTATGAGGACAAGGATTTCATCCGCGACACGATCCTGAAGGAAGGCGCCGAATTCGGCATCATCCCGGTCGGCAGCCGCGCCTATCCGTCGAACACGCTGGAATCCGGCTGGATCCCGTCGCCGCTTCCCGCCGTCTATACCGGCGAGAAGATGAAGCCTTATCGCGAATGGCTCGGTGCCGACAGCTATGAGGCGGTTGGTTCGATCGGCGGCAGCTATGTCTCCGACAATATCGAGGATTATTACCTTTCGCCGTTCGCGCTCGGCTATGGTCCGTTCGTCAAGTTCGATCATGACTTTATCGGCCGCGAAGCGCTCGAGGCGATGAACCCGGAAACCGAACGCAAGAAGGTCACCCTGGCCTGGAACCCCGAGGACGTCGCGAAAATCTTCGCCTCGATGGTCCACCCGGAAGGCCCGCACTACAAGTTCTTCGACCTTCCGCTCGCCAACTATGCCTCGTCCAACTACGACGTGGTGACGGCCGACGGCCATGATGTCGGCTTCTCGATGTTCACCGGCTACAGCTATAACGAGAAGACCTGTCTCTCGCTGGCGACCGTCGATCCGGACGTGCAGGAAGGCCATGAGGTCATCGTCACCTGGGGCGAGCCTAATGGCGGCAGCTCCAAGAAGACGGTCGAGCCGCACGAGCAGCTTCAGGTTCGCGCGATTGTCAGCCCCGTGCCGTATTCGACGACGGCGCGTGAGGAATATGCCCAGGGCTGGCGCACCGGCAAAGCATAGGGGGCAGTCTCCGTTTCCCTAAATTGGGGCGGGCGAGTGATCGTCCGCCTCTTTTTTTGCGCATCCCGGGCGGCCGAAAGGCGAACGGCGGCACCCAAGGGGCGCCGCCGCTGCATTGCCTGTCTTTGCGGGACCGCGCACGGCCCCGGCCCGTTAGAAGCCCACGATCAGCGAGATGCTGCCGGCGCGGGGCGGGCCGATCTGCACGAAAGGCGCGCTCGATGCGGAGAGCGATCCGCCGAAGCTGCCGACATACAATTCATCGAACAGGTTGGTGAGGTTCAGCTGCACCGACATGGTGCCGCCGGTGGGCAGTTCCATGATGTCGTAGCGCAGGTCGAAATCGACCAGCGTGTAACCGCCGACCGTTGCGCTGGGATAACCCGCGATCGGTAGGTTCTCGTCGTTGATATAGCGTTCGCCGGTATGCTTGGCCTGCAGCCCGATTTGCAGATTGCCCAGCCGGATTTCGCCGCGGGCGCCATAGGTCAATAACGGCGAGCCGCTCTCGCGCCGGCCCGCGGTGTCGAGGAAGGTGCCCACGCCGTTTTGGATATCGTCCTGGATTTCGGATTCGGTGTAGGATCCGAACAGATAAAGCAGCGTGTTGGGCGTCGGATGCCAGGCGATCGACCCGTCGATGCCATATTTGTCGACCACGCCGAGGTTCCGGTAGACGGTCGTATCCAGGATCGGATCATAGGCCGAGGCAAGGCGGTTTTCGTAGCGGGTGTACCAGGCCGCGATCTGGCCCTGAAATGTCGGGCCCTGGAAGCGCATGCCGAGATCGAAACTGTCGGCGGTTTCCGGTGCGGGGCGGGCGACATCGGGGTCCGCGAAAAACAGCGAATTGTACAGCGGGTCGGTACCCGGCACTGAAAGGCCCTGCGCATAGTTGAAGAATATCGAGGCGACGTCCGAAACGTCGTAGACGAAGCCGACATTGGGCAGCAGCCGATCATAATTATAGGTGCGTGACTGCGGCGTGGCGGCGTTCGGGTTGGCCGCTTCATAGGCGGTCGGATCCTGGGTGCCGATGCAATCGAGAAATCCCCCGGCCGAGGTCGTGTAGCAATATTGGTTCAGGCGGCGGGTGAAGAAGGGCGCGCGCAGGCCCAGCGAAACGGTCAGCGCCTCGTCGAAGAACCGGCCGCGATACTCGGCCGAAACCTGGTGCAGGATGGCGTAGGACAGGCGATCGCGCTTGTTGAGCACGAAGCCGTCGGCGGTCACCAGCGGATCGTTGATCGGGAAGACGTCGGCGATTTCGCCATCGGGCAACGCCACCGAGGTCGCGCCGGTCTGGCGGTGCCGGGCGCGGTCCCAGGTATAGGCGAGCCGCAGCCGGTGCCAGTCGTTGATGTCGTAGGCGAGCGAGGAGATGACGCCGAAACGGTGCGTCTGGGTCTGGCTGGGATCGTGGCCGGTAACCTCGTCGAGCACATCGCCGTCGCCATTGAGGTCGCGGCCGAAATAATAGCCGCCCCGGATGAAGCCGGTATAGGGCGTGCCGTTGATATCGAATGTCTGTTCGAGCAGTTCCTCGTCGCCGCCGCCATTGGCCTTCACATATTGATAGCTGGGATCGACCGTCAGGATGAGGCCCTCGGCGAGCGTCAAGCGCGAAGCGCCGCGGATATTGCCGGTGTTAGACGGATTGAAACGGCGATCGAATTCGGCGCCGCAATTATTGTCGATATCGGCCACCCCGGCCGTCGGTGCGTCGACCGTGCAGGGGAAGTTGATGTTGTAGAAGCGATCTTCGCGCGTCTGCGGGAAGGCGGTCAACGAAAAGGATCCGAAAAAGTTGTTGCGGTTCTGATTATAGTGGCCGGCGACCGAGACGAAATCGCCATTGCCGCCGATCCGCTGATAGATGCGCGCATTATATTGCTGCTTGTCGACGACGCCGTAATTGTTGAACGGATTGTCGTAATGGACATAGCTCGCCGAGAAGAAGGCGCTGGTGCCGATGCCGGTGATGTCGCCGCTGTCGACCATGCCGAAGATGCGGTAATAGGGGCGGTCGCCGGATCCTTCGGCAAGAATATTGCCATAGCTGCCCGACACCAGGATGCCGAAATCGTCGCTCGGCACGCGGGTGCGCAGGTTGATCGTGCCGCCGACGGCCGACGCGGTCGGGCTGTCGACATCGGTCACGCCCAGATTGACGCTGACCGATTCGAGGATTTCGGGATCGACCTGCTGGTTGGTGTAGAGCGCATAATTGCCCGAATCGTTCAGCGGCAAACCGTCCAGCGTCTGCGAGATGCGGTCCGAGGTGAAGCCCCGGATCGTGAAACGGCCGCCCGAAGAGCCCCAGGGATCATTGTTCTGGAAGCTGACGCCGGGGATCAGGTTGATGATGTCGTTGATTGTCTGGCCGGGGCGCTGGGCCCGAATCGCTTCGGCGTCGAGGACCTGGCGTGCCTTGGGCGTTTCCGGAATTTCGAAACCGCTGATGGACGTGTTGAGCATGCCGGTGACGACGATCGGCGTGTCTTCGAACTCGCGCGAGCCGGTCGATTGGGCGTGTACGGTGACGGGGATGGCCAGCGCGAGAAGCGCCGTGCCGCGAAGGAGAGTGGTTTTCATAAGGCAAATTCCCTGCAATCGGACGAATACCAAGGCGATGGGCCAGCCCGCGCCGCCGCTCTTGTGCGGCGCAACAAATATCTGGCCTTGGAAGGTGGAGCTAAGGATTGGCTGTTACGCAGCCATGACAAACAGGCTGGAAAAGTGGCTTCAAATTACTGAAATAATTATATAATATACTGCTGACGTAGAAGATCGCTTCGTCCCTCGCGGTCTCGCGAAAGGGCAAGGAAATTGTGCGGCGCACGATATTTTCGGCGGGCCCCGGCCCACTATAGTAAGGCCAAGCCCTACAGCCCCACCGTGACGGAGGCGTTTAGCGGCGATGACTCCGGGTTGACCGTTTGAAGAAACGGGATCGACGTTTCGGTGAAAGTTGGAAGACTCATCGCCCTCCACCGCAAGGCCGCTTTACCTGCCGAGCGCGGCCACGCTATGGCCTCTGGCATGAGCGAAAAACGAATCTGGACTGCCGGGATGCTCGTCATCGGCGACGAGATCCTGTCGGGCCGCACCCAGGACAAGAATGTCGCGACGCTCGCAAAATGGCTGAATGTACAGGGCATCCGCCTTGTCGAAGTGCGCATCGTGCCCGACATTCTCGACAAGATCGTCGCGGCGATGAACGAGGTGCGGTCGAGCGTCGACTATCTGTTTACGACCGGCGGCATCGGGCCGACCCATGACGATATCACGGTCGATGCCGTGGCCGCCGCGCTCGGTGTGGAGGTGATCGTCCATCCCCGCGCCCGGGCGGTGCTCGAAGCCTATTATGAATCGCGCGGCGGGCTCAACGAGGCACGGCTCAGGATGGCGCGCGTCCCCGATGGCGGGGAGCTTATCGAGAATCGCATGTCGGGCGCGCCCGGCATTCGCCACGGCAATATCTTCATCATGGCCGGCATCCCGCATATCGCGGCGCAGATGCTCGACGCGCTGACCGGTCAGCTGGAAGGCGGCGATCCGGTCCTCTCCGAAACGATCGGCTGCTGGACGGCCGAGAGCGAGGTCGCCTGCACGCTGGACGCAGTCGAAAAGGCGCATCCCGGTTGTCAGATCGGCAGCTATCCCTTCTTTCGGGAAGGGAAGGTCGGTGCCAATTTCGTCGTGCGCTCGACGGAAAAAGCGGCGCTTGATGCCTGCCTTGCCGGGCTCGCCGAAGCGTTGATCGCGGCCGGTCTCGACGCGACAGCGGGCGGCATCTAACTTTCCTCAATCGGCCGGGTCAATCGATGCGCGCGGGGGGCTGAGTGCGAGCATCGCAATTGCCGCAAGGCCGATCACCGCGGCGATGACGAACGGCGCGCCGGCGAAATAGACGGGCGCTTGCGGACCGGTGAACCATGCCAATGTGGGGTTGAAAATGAGCGGCGCGGCCATGGTGCCGAGCGCGGTGAGGCTGCCGTTGAAACCCTGCAATTCGCCCTGCATGTCGTGCGGCACGCGGTGGCTCATCATCGCGATCAGCGAGGGCTGGATCAGCGCCTGGAAAGCCATCACCGGCATGATGACGAACAACGTCCAGCCAAAAGGCGCGATCGCGAACAGGATGAAGCCGGTGGTACCGGAAGTCAGGCCGAACAATCCGGCCCGTTTCTCGCCGAACCGCCGTACCGCCCGGCCGGTGACAAAAATCTGGATCGCCACGACCAGCAACCCCGTCCACGCCAGGGATAGGCCGACCATCCCGGGCGACCAGCCGTAGCGGAGCTGGGTGAAGAAGGCCCAGGTCGACGGATAGATATTGGCCGCCGTCGACCAGCACAGGAGGGCCGCGGCAACCGGCAGTACGCCGGGCATCTTGCGCAGCTGAAGCAAGGCACCCAGCGGATTGGCGCGGAGAAACCGAAAGGGCCGGCGGTTTTCCTTCTGGAGCGATTCCGGAAAGACGAACCAGGTATAGACGAAGTTCGCCAGCGCCAGTCCGCCGGCGATTAGGAAGGGCACGCGCAGCCCCAGTTCGCCGAATATGCCGCCCAGCGCCGGGCCGACGATGAAGCCGGTGCCAAAGGCCGCGCCGACCAGGCCATAGGCGCCGGCGCGTTCCTCGGGCGGGTAGATATCGGACATCACCGCATATGCGGGCCCGTAGATGGCGCCAAACATCCCGGCGACCGCGCGGCCTGCGAACAGCCAGGCAAGCGTCGGCGCGAAGCCCATCAGCGCATAGTCGATACCGAAACCGGCAAGCGAGACGAGCAGCAGCGGACGACGGCCGAAGCGATCGCCGAGATTGCCGATCAGCGGCCCGAAGAGGAACTGGAATGCGGCATAGGTAAGGAGCAGCCACCCGCCAAGGGCCGCGGCCTGCGACAGCGTGACATCGCCGAGCTCGACGATGAGTCCCGGCAGGACCGGCATCACAATCCCGAACCCTATCGCGTAGATGAAGACGGTCGCCAGAACGACGCGGGTCGCGGCTTTTGTCGCTTTCCGATCCATCACCGGGCCTTAGATCGCGTTCTACTGAGTGTCTCTCGATATTGGGTCCGTTTAGTCGTCGAGAAATTCACGGATCGCTTCGACGAAAGCTTCGCCCGCCGGTTCACCCTCGAGCAGCAGATGGTTGTCGCTTTCCAGCGTCACCAGGCTCGTATTGGGGATGTCGGCGGCGATATCCCGGCCGACTTCCCAAGGGATGCGCTTGTCGCCGCGCGAATGGAGTACCAGCGTTTCGGTGCGGATTTCGGCAAGCCGGTGGCGCACGTCGATCACCGAGAATGCCTCCAGGAATCGCACGGCGTTTTCGGCGCAGGCGGTCTGGCGCTGGAAATCGTCGAACCAGGCGAGCTGTTCGGGTGTCGCGCTCGGCATGAAGGTGGCCGAGAAGATGTGGCGGTATACCGGATTGTCTTTGCCCCACCCCGTCTTTGTCAGCGTGATGATGGCCTCGCGTTCGGCGATCTCTTCGGCGCCGGCGTCGATCCGCCAGCCAGCGGGATAGCCCCCAAACAGGATCAGCTTCGATACGCGTTCGGGGTGGCGGGCGGCATATTCGATCGACACCGCCGCGCCCTGGGAAATGCCGAGCAAGGGAAAGCGTTCGAGGCCCAATGTATCGACGACAGTTTCCATATCTGTGACGAAGGTTTCGAACGAGATATCGGCGACCGTCCAGTCCGACAGGCCATTGCCGCGTTCGTCATAGCGGATGAACCTGTGGTCGCGCGCCAGTTCGCGGAACATCGGGCTCCAGATCGGGGCGTCCCAGTCCAGCTCCAGATGCGAGAGCCAATTGGCGGCCTTCACGATTGGCGGGCCTTCGCCGACCGAGGCATAGGCGATGTTCACGCCGTCCGGCGCCTTGCAGAAAGTGATCGTCTGCCGTTCGAGCAGGGCTCGGCCCTGTTCGCGCGGCGTCTCCGGTTCGGGATTCTGTTCCGGTGCTTCGGGTTCCCAGGCGATATCGGCTTCGGCGAAGCGTCCCTTGATCTCGCGGATCAGATGCGCGGCCTCGCGGTCTCGTCCCAGCTGCCGATGGGCCGCGATCAGCGCATTGGCGGCGTCACGGCTGAACGGGCTGATCTCGATCCAGCGTTCGGCATATTCGATCGCCCGGTCGGGCGGCATGTCCGGATGTTCGAGCAGGCGCTTGACCGCAGCGCCCCGCAAGCGCTCGACGCGTTCGCGCTCATAGGAGAGCCAGGCGGCGAAATCGGGCTGGTCGGGCAGGTCGATGCCGGTCAGCAGTTCCTCACCGAGCAGCCGCGCACAGGTGGTGAGCGCATCGGCGCTGGCCCTGGGATCGGCGAGCCGGGCTTCCACGCGCGCGAGATCGATTTTGGTTTCCGTCGCTTCGAAGCCGGCGCGTTCCCGGTCGGCCACCAGGCGGACGATATCCTCCTCGTTCACGATCGGACGGAGCTTGCTGAGCGACCAGCGCAGCGCGGCGCGGGGATCGTCGGGCAGGTCCCAGAAAATTTCGCACAGCCGCTCTCGCCGTTGCGGTCTTTCAGTGACGATCAGGAAGGCGAGCAGCGCGCGCGTCTTGCGGGATGCCGGCAGGGCGAGCGGCTTGCCGTCGCGAGCGAGCTCGAAATCCCCCAACAAACGGATGTCCAGCCTGGACATGGATCCCCCTGAAATTGTTCGCGACTATAACTCTGGCACACGCGCCCGCCCTAAAGCGGCTCTGCCATATCCCCCTGCGTCAACCAGAGTGCCGCCAGCCGGTCAAAAGGTGCCAGGCTGGCTCGGCATAATTGAAGCAGAACCCATGCCGCATACCATCAACGCGCCGAACGCGGGAGGGGGAATGGAGCGGGTGAAGGGAATCGAACCCTCGTCACTTGCTTGGGAAGCAAAAGCTCTACCATTGAGCTACACCCGCCGATGCTCCGGGCGGCGCTGTTTTGCAGATGCGCGCCGCCATGTCCATGCCCCAACCGGAGCCGGCAGCCAATGCTATGCGAGACCGGGCGCCGGTGGTAGACTGGAGCATCTGCGAGGAGAGTGGTCATGGCCGAAGACGATAGCATTGCCGCGGCAGGCGTGCCGGAAAGTGGCGTACGAACACCGCATCCGGTGGTCCGCTGGATTGCGAGAATAGGCGTCATTCTTGGTATCGGCGCGCCGGCTGCGGCGCTTGGCATGGCGCTGATGACCGGGGCCGGCTGGCTCAGCTGGCAAATCAGCCTGATGTCGCTCTTCTATCTGCCCTGGGCGGCGATGGTGGGCGGCGCGCTGTGCATCATCGCGCTGATCGCCCTGACGATCCGCAAGAATTGGCGGCGGGCGCTATGGCCGGTCGTCGGCATTATCGTTGCCGCCGCATTTGTCGGGATAGTGTCCTATACCTTCGGCAAGGCGGCCACCGTACCGCCGATCCACGATATCACCACCGATCTTTCCAACCCTCCGGCCTTTGAAACGCTGACATTGCGCGCCGACAACCGCACGGCGATGCCGCCTGTGGAAGGCGATCCGGCGATGGCGTGGCGGGAATGGCACGAGACGGCCTATCCCGACATCCAGCCGATTATCGTGCCGGTATCGGTGCCCGAAACCATCGCCGCGGCCGAGCAGCTGGTCGAAGCGCGCGGCTGGGAACTCGCCGCTGCCGATCCCGCGACCGGCCGGCTGGAAGCGACCGAAACCGTATCGATCTACCGGTTCAAGGACGATGTCGTGCTCCGTGTGACGCCGAACCCGAATGGTCCGGGAAGCGTCGTCAACATGCGTTCGGTGAGCCGGGTCGGTATCAGCGATCTCGGCGTCAATGCCGAACGGGTGCGGGCATTCCTGGCCGATCTTTCGGCAGCGACGGCGGGGTAGTTTTCGCCGATTGGCCTTCGGGATCAGGCGGCGCGCAGCGCCTCCAGAAAGGCTTCGGTCGCCGTGCGCAGCGCATCGGCCTGTTCGGCAAGGCTTTCGGCGGTACGGCTGACATCGGCGCTTAAACTGCCGGCGGTCTTCGCGGCCGTGGCGACGCGCTCGATATTCTGCTGAACCTCGTCGGTGTCCTGTGCGGCGCGGATGCTGTTGTCGCCGATATTCCGGGTTGCCTCGCGCTGTTCCATCACCGCCGAGGCGATCGAGTTCGAGATATCGGTCATACCGTCGATCTCGCTGGTGGCCTTGGACATCGCGCTGACCGCGAGCTCGACCGCTTCCTCGATCTCGCGCAGCTGGCGGCCGACGTTTTCGGTGGCGTTGGTCGTTTGCTGGGCCAGCGATTTCACTTCTTGCGCGACGACGCTGAAACCGCGTCCCGCTTCGCCGGCGCGCGCCGCCTCGATCGTGGCGTTGAGCGCGAGCAGGTTGGTTTGCCCGGCGATTTCGGAAATCAGCGAGACGATCTGGCCGATCCCCTGAGTGCGCTCGCGCAGCATGTCCATGGCATTGTCGCTCTCGCGCGCGGCTTCCCCCACCGTCCGGTTGAGCGAGAGGCTGCTGCCGATCTGGTCGGAAATCTCGCCGACCGAGGTTTCGAGTTGCTGGACGGCCGTCGCCACGTGCTGGACGGCGGTGTTCGCGCCTTCGGCGCGCTTGGAAACCTCGGCTGCGTCGGCGCCGGCCTCGCCGGATACCCGGGCCAGGTCCGTGGAGGAGAGGTCGAGATTGGCGATCGCCGCGCTCAGGCCGCCGGCAATCTTGACGACCGTTTCCTTGAACTGCGCGCCCAATGCGACAAGTTCCTCATGCTGGACCTCGGAAAGTTTTTCGCGTTCGGCGAGCAGCGCCTGCGCGCGTTCGGCCTCAAGGTTGCGCGTATCGCTTTTGAGCGCCTCGCGGTCGGCTTCGGCCTGTGCCAGTTTTTCGGCCGCCATGTTCGCTTCGACCAGCTGGACGGTCTGGTCCACAACGGTGCGGCCCAGCAGGACGAGCAGGACGAGGAGCAACGGATACATGATCCACGGCGTGCCGCTCTCGCGCACGGCGAGGTTGACCATGAGGTCCACCGCAATCGGCAGCGAGAAACTCAGATAGCCGGCGGGCAGGTTGATGAACATCAGTCCGCCGACGGCAATCAGGCCCACCTGCAGGCACAGCACGAACAGCCTGACCTCTTCGGTGCCCTGGAGGAACAGTCCGCTCAGGAACAGGCTCCAGCCGACCGCGCCCAAAAAGGTCGTCAGGCATAGCGATATGGCGAACGTGCTGGCGCGTGCGATATTGCGCTTGATGCTCCAGTCCGAGAAGTGAACGATACCGAAAAGCGCCGCGCCGCATATGAAAGCGGTTCCCAGAATCAGCAGCGTGGATTTACCGATATCCCAAAACAGATAGGCGAGCAGGGGTGTAACCACGAGCGCGACCGGGAGCAGATCCCGATAGGCCCGGCTCGCCGAACGCACCTGGTTCTGGAAAGACCGGTAGCGGAACGACCCTTTTGGGGCCGAAATCCGGACGGTCTCCATCAAGTAAACGCGGATCGTTTCGGACAGCGTCCGGGATGGCGTTATTTGGCTGGTTTCTTGCACTGGGGGCCCTCGGCTATTGCGGCTGCCACGCTAGCTTTGGGAGGTGAAAAAGCTGTTAACCAATGGAAATCAGGCGAAGTCTTTCCAGTCGATCGGCTTGTGCACGTCGAGAGTGCGGGAATGGTCGGGCATCGGATATTTAAGGCCGTTGCCGCAATTGAAGAGTATAGTGCGCTCATTTCGGGCAATCAGCCCGCTTTCCAGCGCTTTCAGATAGGCCGCGACCGGCGCCGCGCCTTCGGGGCAAAGCAACAGTCCCTCCTCGCCAGCGACACGGGCACGCGCATCGAAGATTTCCTCTTCCTCGACGGCGATGGCGAAGCCGTTCGACTCTTTTAGCGCCCGCAGGATCAGAAAATCGCCAATCGCCGATGGAACGCGAATGCCCGCGGCCGCGGTCGACGCGTTTTCCCAGCGTGTCGCATGGTCCTCGTCCGCCTCGAAAGCGCGGACGATCGGCGCGCATCCGGCGGCCTGGACCGCGATCATGCGCGGGCGCTTCGGGCCGATCAGGCCCACCGCCTCCAGTTCGTCGAACGCCTTCCACATGCCGATCAGGCCGGTGCCACCGCCGGTCGGATAGAAGATCGCGTCGGGCAGTTCCCATCCCATCTGTTCGGCGAGTTCGAAGCCCATCGTCTTCTTGCCTTCGACGCGATAGGGTTCGCGCAGGGTGGCGACGTTGAACCAGCCCATGGCTTCCTCGCCCTCGTGCACGATCTTGCCGCAATCGTCGATCAAGCCATTGACGCGCCAGACTTTTCCGCCCTGCAGCGCGGTTTCGCTGACATTGATTTCGGGGGTGTCGTCCGGACAGAGAACGAAGCTTTCGATGCCAGCGCGCGTCGCATAAGCGGCGGTCGCGGCGCCGGCATTGCCGTTCGTGGGAATCGCGATACGGGTAACGCCGAGTTCCTTCGCCATCGATATCGCGACGCCCAGCCCGCGGGCCTTGAAGGATCCGGTCGGCAGCCGCCCCTCGTCTTTGACGACAACCGTGCCGCTGCTGATCCGGCGCAAGGGGACGAGCGGCGTAAAGACTTCGCCGAGGCTCGCGATGTTGTCTGTATCGCGGACCGGCAGCAATTCGCGATAACGCCAGAAATTGGCCTCGCGTCCGGCAAAGCTTTCCGGGGTCAGTTTGCCTTTGAGCCGATCCAGGTCGTAGCGCGCAAAGAGCGGCGATCCGGCCGGCGAGAGGTTTTGGAGCGTGCCGGCTTCCACCCTGGCGCCGGTTGTCGTGCATTCGAGATGGGAAATATGGCTTGTCGTCATTATGGCGTCCCGAATTGTCGTTTTTAAGGCCTTAACGCCTGCGCCGGAATAAAAAAGAACGCTCTCCCGCCGATGGGGCGAGAGAGCGTCCAAAAAACGTCGAATTGAGGATTGGCCTTAACGCTTCGAGAACTGGAAGCTCTTGCGCGCCTTTGCCTTGCCGTATTTCTTGCGTTCGACGACACGGCTGTCGCGGGTCAGGAACCCGGCGGCTTTGACCATGCCGCGCAGGGCGGGCTCATAGCGGGTGAGCGCCTGGCTGATGCCATGCTTCACGGCGCCGGCCTGGCCCGAAAGCCCGCCGCCCTTGACGGTGCAGACGATGTCATACTGACCCTTGCGGTCCGAAATATCGAACGGCTGGTTGATGACGAGACGCAGCGTGGGACGCGCAAAATAGATCGATTGATCGCGGCCGTTGACCGTGATCGCACCCTTGCCCGGCTTCAGCCAGACGCGGGCGACCGCGTCCTTGCGGCGGCCGGTTGCGTAGGCACGGCCATGCTCGTCGATTTCCTGCTCGCGCAGCGGCATGGTTTCGACAGGCGGCTTGATCGCGGCGACTTCGGCCGGGGCTTCTGCTTCGGCTGTTGCAGCCTCAGGAGCGGCGGCGGTTTCGGTCGCCGGCGTCTCTTCGGATGCGGTTTCGGTCAGCTCCTTGAGAGCGGAAAGGTCTTTCTTCTCGTCGGCCATTATGCGCCCACCTTGTTCTTGCGATTGCGGGAAGCGAGGTCGATGACCTCGGGCTTCAGGGCTTCGTGCGGATGCTCGGTCCCGGCGAAAATGCGCAGGTTGCGCAGCTGCTGACGGCCCAGCGGGCCGCGCGGGATCATGCGTTCGACGGCTTTTTCAAGGACGCGTTCCGGAAAACGGCCTTCAAGAACCTTGTCGGCCGTTACTTCCTTCAGCCCGCCCGGATAGCCGGTGTGCTTGTAATAGGTCTGCTGCTTCAGCTTGTTGCCGGTGAAGCGGACCTTCGCCGCGTTGATGATGATGACATTGTCACCGCAATCGACATGCGGGGTGTAGGTCGGCTTGTGTTTGCCGCGCAGGATCTTCGCGATCTCGGCAGCAGCGCGACCGACGACGAGACCTTCGGCGTCGATCAGCACCCATTTCTTTTCCACATCGAACTTGTTTGCCGAGCGGGTGGTTTTCGTGAGCGCCTTCATGGCCTCAACCTCCATATGGGGCATGGGCCCCGGCTTGCGTTAAAAACAGAAAGACGCCGCCCTCGCGGGCAGCGTTTCGCCGGGCCTATTGGCCGCAAAAACCCGCTACGTCAAGCAGAGAGGGGCTTTGCTAACGGGTATTCTGGTACCCTAATCTATTCCGCGGCATCGGCAACGGGCGCCGTATCGCGCGTTTCGCGGAGCAAGCGCAGGCTGTGCGTCTCCCGATAGGCGTCTTCGGGGGCGACGTCTTCGGACGCGATCACGCGCGTTCGTTCCATAGCATGAACGAGGCCGCTCGGCGGCGCGGCGCGGTACGCCACCCTTTCCTGTACGCCGGTGCCGTCTACCTCCGGCCAGGAGGCGTCGAGTTCGACGAGCGCCATATCTTCGGAAACGATCCGCGCGGTCGTCGCACCGGTGACCGGCATGGGCCCGGCCTCGATGGTGCTCGCAACGTCGCTGCGGACGGACTGGCCGGCGAGCGCCAGCATATCGCGAACGACGACGAGAAGGGTTTCGCGTTGGGCCGCCTCGTCCTGCGAGCCGAACACGGCATAGACGGTCGCGGCCGCGCTCATGCCGGGCGGCGGCCGATCAGGTGAATGCCCCACACCATGGTCGCGACGACGAGCGCGCCGACGGCCTGATGGGCGGTGGCGACGACGATATTCACGCCGGTGAGCAGGGTCGCGATGCCGAGCAGGAACTGGGTGCCGAAGGCGCTGTGGATGGCGACCGAGGCGAGGCGGCGTTGCTTGCGCGCCTGCCGCGCCAACCAGATCAGTGCGATCACGGTCACGACCGCCCACCAGCGGTGCGCGAACTGAACGACGATAGGATTGTCGGCGAAATTGCTCCACCAGGGCGAAAGCATCGGCGTGCCGCTCGGAAACCATTCGCTGCCCATTTTCGGCCAGCTGTTGAAGGCGAAGCCGGCATCAAGCCCGGCGACGAACGCGCCGAGCTTGATCTGCCCGGCGACGATGGCGAGCACGATCAGCCCGCCCCATGTGAGGCGCGCGGGCCGGGCGGCGGGATCGCGGTCGAGCGCGAACAGGTCGAGCGCGGTCCAGATGAGGCCGCCGAAGATGAACAGCGCGGCCATCAGATGGACCGCGAGCCGGATATGGCTGACATCGGGCCGGTCGATCAGGCCCGAGGCGACCATCCACCAGCCGATCGCGCCCTGCAGGCCGCCCAGCGCCAGCAGCGCCACGAGCCGCCAGCCATAGCCGGCGGGTATCGCCTTGCGAATCCAGAACCAGAAGAGCGGCAGCGCGAAGGCAAGGCCGATCAGCCGTCCGAGCGCCCGGTGCAGATATTCCCAGAAGAAGATCGTCTGGAACTGGGCCAGCGACATGCCGCGGTTAACCTGCTGATATTCGGGGCTTGCCTGATAGGCGGCGAATTCGGCCTGCCATTGTTCGGCGCCCATCGGCGGTATGATGCCCGAAATCGGCTCCCAGCGGACCATCGACAGGCCCGATTCCGTCAGCCGCGTGATGCCGCCGACCACGACCATCAGGAAAACGAGCCCGGCAACCGCCATTAGCCACCAGGCGATGGCGCGGGGTTTGGATTGGCGGGGTTCGTCCCGGTCGGCAGGAGGGGCAGGGGTGGGGATTGTCGCGCTGGCCATCGTTCCGCCGCCCATATGCCTCCCCGTGCTGAAAGCCAAGAAGCGGATTTTCTGCATTTGTGATATTGTATCTTTCGTGTAATATCATATCTCAACATCGAGCACGCGGCCCGAGTCGCGTGTGACGGGAAGGACTCGCACCTGGAAATGCTGCGTTTGGCGACGGAAAAAGGATGGATAGACCGGTGGGCCATTGGCCTGTCGGGGCTTTGTCTCGTCCATTGCCTGTCGGGCGCGATATTCTTCGCGCTGGCGGCATCGGCGGGCGGCCTCCTGCTCGATCCGATCTTCCATGAGGTCGGTCTCGTCATCGCGATCATCTTCGGCGTTATCGCCATCGGCCGGGGCGCCTATCTGCACGGCTATATGCTGCCCGTGGCGATCAGTTCGCTCGGCGTCGGCACGATGGCCGGCGCGCTCAGCCTGCCGCATGGCGGGATGGAAACGATCTATACGATCTTCGGGGTCGCGCTGCTCGCCCTCGGCCACGACCTTAACCGCCGCGCCTTCCGCTAAGATTCTGGCCGCTGGGCTTTTCGTCGGGATTGCGAAGCGGCTCGCCTGCGCCTATTTTCAGATCATGGCTCATCATTCGCACCATCACCACGAACTCCATGACGGCAAGGCCCTGGTCTCGGCCGCGCAAACCGCGCTCGAGGCATCGGGCGAGCAATGGACCAAGATGCGCGCCGCCGTATTCGATGCGCTGGCGACCTTCGAGCGTCCGGCCTCGGCCTATGATATCGCCGAAGCCGTCTCCAACGCGCAGGAACGCCGCGTCGCCGCGAACAGCGTCTACCGGATCCTCGATCTCTTTACCGCGGCCAATGTCGCGCGGCGGATCGAGAGCGCTAACGCCTATCTCGCCAACCGCCATCCCGAATGCCTGCACGACTGCATCTTCCTGGTCTGCGATGCCTGCGGGGAAACCACCCATCTCGATGACGATAGCCTGACCGACGGTGTGCGCGCCGCGGCGAAGAAGAAGGGCTTCAATCCCGAACGGCCGGTGATCGAGGTGCGCGGGCTGTGTTCGGCCTGCAGCTAGGTTCCGGGTTCGACAGGCGCTTCGCCGGAGCCTATTAAGGGCGAATCCAGAAAGGTTTACCCTTGATGTCAGAGCGTCCCACCACACCCCTTCTCGATACGGTCACCTATCCGGCCGATCTCAGAACCCTGAAACCCGAACAGCTGCGCGCGTTCGCCGATGAACTGCGCGAGGAAGTCATCTCCGCCGTTTCGGTGACCGGCGGGCATCTCGGCGCCGGGCTCGGCGTCGTCGAGCTGGCGACCGCGATCCATTATGTCTTCAACACGCCCGACGACAGGCTCGTCTGGGATGTCGGCCATCAATGCTATCCGCACAAGATCCTCACCGGCCGGCGCGACCGGATCCGCACGCTGCGGCAGGGCGGTGGGCTGTCCGGCTTCACCAAGCGTTCGGAAAGCGAATATGATCCGTTCGGCGCGGCGCACAGCTCGACGTCGATCTCCTCGGCGCTTGGTTTCGCCATTGCCAACAAGATGTCCGACAAGCCGGGCAAGGGGATCGCGGTCATCGGCGACGGCGCGATGAGCGCCGGCATGGCCTATGAGGCGATGAACAATGCCCAGGCTGCGGGCAATCGGCTGATCGTCATCCTCAACGACAACGATATGTCGATCGCGCCGCCGGTCGGCGGGCTTTCGGCCTATCTTTCGCGGATCGTCTCCTCGCGCAAATTCCTCTCGCTGCGCGACATCGCCCGCAAGTTCGCGCGCGCGCTGCCCAAACCGCTCCACGACGCGGCCCGCAAGACCGACGAGTTCGCGCGCGGCATGGCAATGGGCGGCACCCTGTTCGAGGAACTGGGCTTCTATTATGTCGGCCCGATCGACGGCCATAATCTCGATCACCTGATCCCGGTGCTCGAAAATGTCCGCGATGCCGAAGAGGGCCCGATCCTCGTCCATGTCGTCACCCAGAAGGGCAAGGGCTACGCGCCCGCCGAAGCTGCCGACGACAAATATCACGGCGTTTCCAAGTTCGACGTCGTCACCGGCAAGCAGGACAAAGGGGCAGGCGGCGGCCCGCCCAGCTATACGGGTGTCTTCGCCAATGCGCTGATCGCCGAGGCGACGCGCGACGAGCGCGTCTGCGCGATCACGGCGGCGATGCCGGGCGGCACCGGCGTCGACAAATTTTCCGAAGCCTTTCCGGACCGCTCCTTCGATGTCGGGATAGCCGAGCAGCACGCGGTGACCTTCGCCGCCGGTCTCGCCGCGCAGGGGATGCGACCCTTCGCGGTCATCTACTCGACCTTCCTCCAGCGCGCCTATGATCAGGTCGTCCATGACGTGGCGATCCAGAACCTGCCGGTGCGCTTCGCGATGGACCGGGCCGGGTTCGTCGGCGCCGACGGCTCGACTCATGCCGGCAGTTTCGACATTGCCTATCTCTCGACCCTGCCGAATTTCGTGGTGATGGCCGCGGCCGACGAGGCCGAGCTGACCAATATGGTTCACACCATGGCCGAATATGACGCCGGGCCGATCGCCGTCCGCTATCCGCGCGGCGCGGGGACGGGCGTTGCCATTCCCGAAACGCCCGAATTGCTCGAAATCGGCAAGGGGCGCGTCATCAGGGAAGGCAGCAAGGTTGCGATCCTCTCGCTCGGCGCGCGGCTGGAAGAGGCGAAAAAGGCCGCCGACCGGCTCGACGCGATGGGCCTTTCGACGACCGTTGCCGATCTGCGCTTTGCAAAGCCGCTCGATGCCGCGCTGATCCGCAAGCTGCTAACGACCCATGAAGTCGCGGTGACGATCGAAGAGGGCAGCGCCGGCGGTTTCGGCGCCTATGTGCTGACCATGGCGAGCGACGAAGGGATCACCGATAGCGGCCTCACCATCCGCACGATGCGGATGCCCGACGCGTTCATCGATCAGGAAAAGCCCGAAAAGCAATATGCGATGGCCGGCCTCGATGCCGACGGTATCGTCGAGACGGCACTCAAAGCGCTCCGCCATAATAGCGCGGGCGTGGAGGAAGCCGGGGCCCGGGCTTAAACCGCGCCCATGTCGATCCGCGCCGCCGTCTATTATCATCTCGAACCGCGGGCGCGCCCACGCGGCCTGTCGCTCGCGAACAAGCTGATCGCGATCAGCGGGATCGGGGTGATCGCGATACCCACGGGCATTCTCGCGGCCGCCCTTTCCGATGCCATGCAGAAGCAGGACGACGAATAGGTCTAGCGCGGCAGGCGGGCGAACAGCCCTTTTTTCGGCCCCAGCATCCGCTCCACCTCTTCCGCGACGATTGCCTGCTGCACATCGGAAGGCGGCGGGATATGGCCCTTCCCCCAATCGCCGAGGATCAGCTTGAAACGGCCGTCGTCGCCCGGTTCGGTGGAGACGCCGAGCGTTTCGGCGAGCGGCCGGAGCTGGAGCTTCACATGGTCGTCATGGAGGTTCTGGCAATAGACGATCCGGCCCCTGGGCGGAGCCTTGCGCAGGTCGCCGATTTCGTCGGCGAGGAACCAGGTAGCGTCGTGATCGGGTTTGTCCCAGCCATGTTCGGCCCAGGGCCGGATCCGGCCGAAAGTGAAGTTTATGAGCACGGTCTGCGGGTTCATGACGACGCTGACATCCTCGTCGCGCGCATAGCGTAGCGCGGCCGTGCCGCCTGCGCTGTTGCCCCAGAGGATGCGGCGGCTGGCGCCCATCAGCGTATCGAGCTTGTCCATGATCTTCGGCAGGTCTTGGGTCAGCGGGCAATATTTGTTGCCGAGAAACCAGCCGACGCGGACGTCTTCATGCAGATAGAGCGATGGATCGGAGACCAGCACCTGGTTCAGCCGCTTGGGCGCGACGAGCCGCCCTTGAAAATAGGGCACGGGCTGGCGGGTGACCGGGCTTTGCGCGGCGTGGAAGCCGTAAAAGGTAGCGCCAGCCTTGCGGTTCCTGATGAGCAGCGCAAGCTCGACCTTGCCATAGTCGATAATGACCAGCCCCGATTTCAGCCGGTGGAGCGCGAGAAATTCGTCGAGCGTATAGCGCGTGCGGCGCCGGCCCCAGCGGCCATAGTCGGTCTCGACCGGAAAATTCATGATGTTCCCTTGCCCGGATTGAGGCTGCGCAGGCAATGGCTTGCGCTACGCGCCTGTGAATCGGAAAGAGGGGGCATGGCAGTGAAGATGCGAGCGGATCAGGCGCTGGTGGAGCGCGGATTGGTAGAGAGCCGGTCGCGGGCGCAGGCGCTGATTCTCGCCGGGGCGGTCTTTTCGGGCGAAAGGCGGATCGAGAAAGCGGGCCAGCCGGTGAAGGAGGAGGCGCCGCTGGAGGTGCGCGGGCGCGATCATCCCTGGGTGTCGCGCGGCGGCGTGAAGCTCGCCCATGGCCTCGATCATTTCGGCTGGGATGTGGAAGGCGCCGTCGCGATCGATGTCGGCAGTTCGACCGGCGGCTTCACCGATGTGCTGCTGAGCAAGGGCGCGGCGAAAGTCTATGCCGTCGATTCGGGCACCAACCAGCTTGCCTGGAAATTGCGCGGCGATAATCGGGTCGTGGTGCTGGAACAGACCAACGCCCGCCACCTGGCCGCGGAACAGATTCCCGAAGCTGTCGATATCGTCGTTTGCGATGCGAGCTTCATTTCGCTCGCCAAGGTGCTCGAAACGCCGCTGGGCTTTGCGAGGGCGGGCGCGCGGCTCGTCGCGCTGATCAAGCCGCAGTTCGAGGCGGGGCGCGGCGAGGTGGGAAAAGGCGGTGTCGTGCGCGACGGGGCCATTCATGCGCGCGTCTGCGAAGAGGTCCGCGACTGGCTGGAAGGGCAGGGCTGGGCCGTCGCCGGGGTAACGCAAAGTCCCATCACGGGACCGCAAGGAAATGTAGAATTTTTGATCGGCGCGGAACGCTTGGAAAGCACCGCGGGTTAAGGCTAACGGTAGGGCGAAAGCCAAAAACAGGAGTCGCAATATGGTCGGCATCGCCACCAAGGGACAGCTGCGGATGTCCTTCCTGCGCTGGGCGCTGGTCCTTGTGCCGCTCATCCTTTTGTTGGGCCTGCTTTCGGGCGCGGTTTCGGGTTCGGGCAACAGCCCCTGGTACGAAGCGCTTGCAAAGCCCTCCTTCCAGCCGCCGGGTTATCTGTTCGGGATCGTCTGGCCGATCCTCTACATCATGATGGGCCTCGCGCTGGTGATCGCGATCCAGGCGCGGGGATCGGGAAAGCGCGGGCTCGCCATCGGGCTGTTCACGGCCCAGCTCGTCGCGAATCTCCTCTGGTCGCCGATCTTTTTCGGGATGCACCAGGTCAGCTTCGCTTTCTGGTGGCTGTTGCTCACCTTGGCGCTCGCACTCGCCACGACCTACGCTTTTTGGCGGGTTCGCCCGTCGGCGGCGTGGCTGATGGTGCCCTATCTCGCCTGGCTGTGTTTCGCGGCGACGCTTAATTTTTCGATAGACCGGCAAAATCCCGACGCCGAAACCCTTGTCGTCGAGGGTGCCTATACCCAGATATAACTGTGTTAGGTAAATAAAGCACCTTGGAGGGTGATATGCAGACCGATAACAAGCTGATCGACGATTTCGTGAAGATGATAAACAGCGCCGCGGGTACGCTCGCCGGCATGGGCCGCGAGGCCGAATCCTCGCTCCGTGACAAGGCCAAGGATTTCATGGGCGGCATGGATTTTGTCAGCCGTGAGGAATTCGAGGCGGTAAAGGAAATGGCGGCCGCCGCGCGCGAAGAAGCCGATGCGCTCAAAGCGCGGATCGACGCGCTCGAAGGCGGCGCGAAAACCACGACGCGCAAGCCCGAAGCTTCAAAAACTTCAAAAAAATCAACATCTTCGAAGTAAGCTGAAGGGACGGGCGCAGCCGCGCTCGTCCACAGCTTTCTGGCCCGCTTGGTTGCGCGAAGGCCGCCGATTCTTCACTTCGCCCGCATGAACGAAAGCGGGACGCCATGGGCATGAACGTCGACGAACTGGACGACGGAAGATTGGCTTCCGCCCCGCTCGACGTGCTCGAAGACTATTTCACGGCGCATGGCTGGCAATCCGAGCGCAATGGCGACGAAGAGATCGTCACCGCCGTCAAGGGCAGCTGGGCCCAATATGAGATGCGCGCCGTCTGGCGCCGCGAAGACCGCGTTCTCCAGTTCCTGGCGCTTCCCGATATCCGCGTTCCCGAAGAAAAACGCGCGCTGGTTTACGAGACGTTCGGGCTCGTCAACGAACAGCTGTGGCTGGGCCATTTCGAGATGTGGGCGGCTTCGGGGATGATCCTGTTCCGCCACGCCGCCTTGCTCGATCCGACGAACCATGCCGGTCTTTCGCTCGAACAGGCCGAAACGCTGATCGAGGCCGCGCTCGACGAATGCGAGCGTTTCTATCCGGTCTTCCAGTTCGTGCTGTGGGGCGACAAGAGCCCGCAGGAAGCGATCGAGGCTGCGCTGATCGATACCGCGGGCGAGGCCTGACCGGCATGACCGGACGACCGATCTGGCTGATCGGCTGCGGCAACATGGCCGGGGCGATGCTGGGGGGCTGGATCGGCGCGGGCGAGGCGCCCGGGCGTTTCCATGTCATCGACCCTTCGAACCCGGGCCTTCCCGAGGGCGTCAACCGGCATGACGGGCCGCCGGATTGCGGCTTCGGCGATGCCATCGTCCAGCTCGGCTTCAAGCCGCAAATGCTCGGCGATATCGCGCCCGGCCATGCCGGCGCCGTGGGACCGGAAACCACGCTGACCTCGATCCTGGCCGGCGTCGAACTGGCCAGCCTGCGCGCGGCCTTTCCCCACGCCGGCGCGATCGTGCGCGTGATGCCCAATATGCCCGTGGCGATCGGCAAAGGTGCGGTCGGCCTGGTCGCCGAAGACCGCACAGCGCCCGGCGTCGAGGAGATCGGAGCGCTGGCGGGCAAGCTCGGCACCGCCGAATGGGTGGCGGACGAAGCGCTGATCCATGTGCTGACCGCGCTCGTCGGCAGCGGCCCGGCCTTTGTCTATCGCTATATCGACGCGCTGGCGCGCGGCGGCGAGGCGCTGGGCCTCGATGCCGATGTATCGCGGCGATTGTCGCTGGCGATGGCCGAAGGCGCGGCGGCGCTCGCCGCCGGTTCCGACGAAAGCCCCGCCGCGCTCGCCGAACGCGTGGCGAGCCCTGGCGGCACGACCCGCAAGGGGCTCGATGTCCTCGATGCGGGCGAAGCGCTGGTCGGCGTTACCGGCGCGGCGCTCGCCGCGGCGACGGCGCGGGCGCGCGAAATGGCCGAGGAAGCGAAGCGCTAGCGATCGTTACGGGTCAGGGAGCGGGCGCGCTCGCGCGCATCCTCGGGCAGCAATTTTTCGAGCACCGCCCAGAAACCGCCGACCGCGCCGGGCCCGGCTTCGTTATAGGCATCCACCATGCGCGTGCGGAAGGCGGCGAACAGCTCGGTTTCCAGCGCCTCGCCCGCCGCCGTCAGCCGCAACAGCACCTGCCGCCGATCCTGCAGCCCCTGCTCGCGCTGGACGAACCCGCGCTCCTCCAGATCGCCGAGCACGCGGCCCAGCGATTGCTTGGTGACGCCGAGCAGCGCTATCAGATCGCCGACCGGAAGAGCGGGGCTGCGCGCGATGAAATAGAGCGCGCGGTGATGCGCGCGGCCCAGTTCATGCTGCTCGAGAATCGCGTCGCCGCTGCCCATCAGCTGGGCATGGCCGAAGAACAGCAGCTCGATACCCCGCCGGATTTCGGCCTCGCGCAAGAAGAGGGGAGAGGCGGGAGGGGGCTGGCCAGGGCGCGTACTCATTATCAGCGCCTTCGAGGTTTGCAGCGAAATGGCCCAGTGCAGGGAGGAAAGGTGCGGGAATATGTCAATATTTCAAGCCTTTTCGACGTGGCAGTGGGCCATTTCGGTCAAATCCCGCAGGGACGCCGAAATGGCTTCCATCTCGGTCCGAAAGCCGCCTGGAAAGGCAACCAGCCTTCCCGGCGCGCCTTTCGGACCGATATGTTTGCCATTTCTGCGCCTCGGTGGCGCTGGTAATGGGTACACGCCCTGCATGTTGACCGTTTTTGGCAGCGCGACTAACCGGGTGCAACAACCGAGTTAGCCCAGGAAAGAGACGCGCTTCGATGCCCGATATCCAGCCCTATGACGATCGCGACGGCAAGATCTGGTTCGACGGAAAGCTCGTCGACTGGCGCGACGCCAATGTGCACATCCTGACCCATGCCATGCACTATGCCTCTTCGGTGTTCGAGGGGCAGCGCGCCTATGGCGGCGAGGTCTTCGAACTGACCCGCCACAGCCAGCGGCTGCACAAGTCCGCCAAGATCATGGGTATGGCGATGCCGTTCAGCGTCGAGGAGATCGACCAGGCCTGCAAGGACGTGCTGGAGGCCAATGGGCTCACCGACGCCTATCTGCGCCCGGTCGCCTGGCGGGGCCCCGAGGAAATGGGCGTCGCCGCGCAGAAAACCAAGACCCACGTCGCCGTCGCCGCCTGGGAATGGGGCGATTATTTCGCCGACAAGGCCAAGGGCATCCGCCTCGATATCGCGCCCTGGCGGCGCCCCGCGCCCTATACGGCGCCGGTCCACGCCAAGGCGGCGGGCCTTTACATGATCTGCACGATGTCAAAGCACCATGCCGCCGATCGCGGTTTCGACGATGCGCTGATGATGGACTGGCGCGGGCAGGTGGCCGAAGCGACGGGCGCCAACGCCTTTTTCATCAAGGACGGCGTCATCCACACGCCGACGCCCGATTGCTTCCTCAACGGCATCACCCGGCAGACGGTGATGGATCTTGCGAAACGCCGCGGCGTCGAAGTCGTGGAACGCGCGATCTGGCCCGAAGAGCTGGAAGAGATGCAGCAATTCTTCCTCACCGGCAGCGCCGCCGAAGTGACCCCCGTGCGCTCGGCCGGACCATGGAATTTCGAAGTCGGCGAACTGACCCTCGGGCTGATGAACGACTATTCGAAGCTGGTGCGCGGGCAGTTGTCGAACAGCTAAGTGAATGATACCGAATACGGATAAATGGGGGAGTAGTCATGAGTTCGGATAATGGTTCGCGAGACAGGAAGTTCGCTTTATGGGGCTTCTTCATTTTGTTGGCGATTGGCATAGCAGTTTTAAAAGTTTACACACGCTATGGTCCGCGACAGGATAGTGTCTATAGCTATAATCGGGCTGACGCCGACGAAGGCCGTGACGTACGGCCCATTGTGCGCCTATCTAATGCCGATATGCTCGTCGACGCTAGGCAAGGTGCGGCGTCATCTGCTGCTGAACTTGAAGAGTGGCTTTCGCGCGATCCAATGCCAGAATCCTATGATGGAGGCAGAATTCCTGACGAGATGCGCCGCTTTTTCCACGACCCCTCGTCTGGCATCTTGCGCATAACGGATGTAGACGGAGTCACGGTCTACCATATGTCTCCCGCTACGTTTGCACGCGCTGAATTACCTGCTGATTTTGTCAGTGAGGGATTGGATATAGTGTATGAATTTGCCGGCGGAGTGCCTAGTGCAATTGATATCGTGGCAATTGCCGATCTGTCTTCACTCGTAGCCTCTGTTCGAGAAGTGAGCGACTTTTTTCCAGGCGGAGCCCGCACTTTTTCGCTGAGCAATGGACGCGCATATCTGAGCAACTATGCAATGTGTGCGTATCCCTCACGTGATCGCCTTTTAACCGCGCTCGCATCGTTGAACGATCCGGACACTGCCGAACTACTGAACATCTGGCGAGAATCTGCGCTTGCTGAACATCAAATGGCTCCAATTCAGTGCGAGGCCTTTGTCCCACCTTTCGTCGAGCAGGATCGAAGCTATCGTGTAAATGTATACACGCCGGATGCCGTGCCCTTGCCCGATACCGATTACTCCCGAGATGTGCGTTCGGTCGACTTGATTAATCTTGCGGAAATGCAAGAGGCGCTGGCTGACTGATTGGCGGGATTGTCTGTTCCTATCGCCCGCATTCTGAGAAGGAAGCCAAATATTATCAGGTGCGCGATGCGAATATCTCGAAAGGATAGGAGTGACGCCGTGATGAATTACAAAGGCTATCGCGCCTCTGTCGCTTTCGATGATGACGATATGCTGTTCACGGGAAGGGTCGCTGGGATCAACGATGTTGTCGGTTTTCACGGCGATTCGACCAAAGCGCTGAAAGCGGCCTTTGGGGAGGCGATCGACGATCATCTCGCAAGTTGCGCCACGCTCGGCAAGTCGCCTGAGAAAAGCTATTCGGGCAAGGTCATGCTGCGGATGGACCCGGCGGTTCACGCCAAGGCCGCACTGGCGGCGCAGCTGGCCGGGCAAAGCCTGAATGAATTCAGCGAAGCGGCGCTTGATGCGGAAGCCGAGAGGCGGCTTGCCGGATAGGGTAGTCGATCACGCTTCAAATGTTGGAAAATTCGTGAGAGTGAGGCGCATGGACTTTCGGGTCCAGGCTCTTTCACCGCGTCAATTTCCTGCATAACCGCGTTTGCTGGCCATGCGAACGCAACGCGACTGTGATCGTCACTATCCTGAGTGGCCGCCTTTTAAACCGTGAGACATACCCTGGCCCGATACCCCCGACCTGTGTCAACCAGTGTCAACTTCTGTTGGATTCGCCTCAGCCTGCCTGATTGCCGTGATAGCTGCGATACCAGTCGACGAATTTGGGGATGCCTTGCTCGATCGGGGTTGAGGGTTCGAAGCCGAGATCGCGCTGGATGGCGCTGATATCGGCGGCGGTGGCGGGTACGTCGCCGGGCTGGATCGGCTGGAGGTCGCGGGTCGCCTTCAGGCCCAGCGCGTCCTCCAGCAGGTCGATCATGTGCATCAGCTCTTCGGACTGGTTGTTGCCGATATTGTAGAGCGCGTGCGGGCCGGTGCTGCCGCCGGCCTTTTCCACGCCGTCATCGGCGGGCGGGTGATCGAGCGCGGCGACAATGCCGGCGACGATATCGTCGATAAAGGTGAAGTCGCGGCGCATCTTGCCATGGTTGAACACCGGGATCGGTTCGCCCGCGAGGATCGCCTTGGTAAAGATCCACATCGCCATGTCGGGCCGCCCCCAGGGGCCGTAGACGGTGAAGAAGCGCAGGCCCGTCATCGGCAGGCGATAGAGATGGGCGTAGGTTTCGCTCATCAGCTCGTCGGCTTTCTTGGTTGCCGCATAGAGCGAGACGGGATGGTCGACCCGGTCTTCGACCCGAAAGGGGAAGCTGTCGTTGCCGCCATAGACCGAGGAGGAGGAGGCATAGACCATATGCGCGGTTTCGCGCGCCCGGGCGATCTCCATCAGGTTCAGGTGGCCGGAAATATTGGCCTCGATATAGGCGCGCGGATGGGTGAGGCTGTAGCGCACGCCGGCCTGCGCACCGAGGTGAACGATGCGGTCGAAGCTCTTGCTGTCCAACGCTTTTTCGAGCGCCTCGTGATCGGCGAAATCGACCTTTTCGAAGGTGAATTGCTCGCCCTGGAGCGATTTCAACCGGTCTTCCTTCAGCCGGACGGAATAATAATCGTTGAGATTGTCGATCCCGATCACCGCCTCGCCGCGCGCCATCAGGGCGCGGCTGACATGCATGCCGATAAAGCCCGCCGCCCCGGTGACCAATATTGCCATTTCGCGCTCCTTGCTGCGGCAGCCCGCTTAGCGGCACGGACTGGCGATGACCAGTGGAGCAAGCGTGCAACTAGGGGTTTCGCTGGCCGATTGGCCCGCTATATAGCGCCCCTGCTGCTGGGGCGTGGCCAAGTGGTAAGGCAGCGGCTTTTGGTGTCGCCATTCGCAGGTTCGAATCCTGCCGCCCCAGCCAAGCATTCCCTCGATATGTTTTCGATACCGGTTCAATTCCCGGCGCCTCTCTCGTTGACTCCTCAACGGCGTATCGGTTTCTAGACGGCGAGAGGAAATGCCATGGCGGAACTGACGGGTGAAATAGCGCTGGTGACCGGGGCCGGGCGCGGCTTTGGGCGGGCGATTGCCGAACGGCTGGCGAAAGAGGGCGCGGCGGTCGCGCTGATGTCCCGCAGCCGCGGCGAACTCGACACGGTGGTCGAAGCGATCGAAAGCGCGGGCGGCCGGGCGATCGCCGTTACCGGCGATGTCACGCGCGCCGATGCCGTGTCCGCCGCCGTCGAGGCTGCCGAGGCCGCGCTCGGCCCGCTCACCCTGTTCGTGAACAATGCCGGTGTGCCCGGCCCGTTCGGCCCGCTCTGGATGGTCGGTCCGGAGGATTGGTGGCGGTCGCAGGAGGTGCATATCCGCGCGCCGATGCTGTTCCTCAACCGCATCCTGCCGGGCATGGTCGAGCGCGATCGCGGCCGGATCATCGTCGTGTCCGCGGTCGCCGCGCGCATGGTCGCGGCGAATCTCTCCGCCTATTGCACGGGCAAGATCGCGCAGAACCGGCTGGTCGAGGAAGCCGCGGCCGAACTCGCGGATACCGCGGTGAAGGTCTTCGCCATCGATCCCGGCTTTGTCTTCACCCGGCTGGCGCGCGACACGATGGAATCGCCCGACGCGCAGAAATGGCTGGGCGGCATGGTCGATCGGCTGCGCGAGAAGGAGGGAGAGGAACCGGCGGACCTCGCGCGCTGCGCGCAACGCTGCGTCGATCTTGCCTCGGGCCGGTATGACGCGCTTTCGGGTCGCTATATGGAATTGCCGGACGATATCGACGCCTGGCGCGAGGAAGCTTTGGAGGGCCCCACGCCATGACCGACAGCAATGATGCGATCCTCGCCCGACTCGAGGCGGTGGAGACCGAGCTCGGGCTGCTGAAAGACCAGCAGGCGATCCGCAAGCTGCAATTCTCTTACGGCTATTTCATGGACAAGGGACAATATGACCAGGTTGTCGACCTGTTCGCCAGCGATGGCGAGCTGCATTTCATGGGCGGTATCTTTCGCGGCAGGGCGGGGCTCACCCGGCTCTATTGTGATCGGCTGCGCAGCGGCTTTACCGACGGCAACAACGGGCCGGTCTACGGCCTGCTCGCCGATCATATGCAGCTGCAGGATATCGTCCATGTCGCGCCCGATGGATTGAGCGCCAAGGGCCGCTTCCGCGCCTTCATGCAGGGCGGCAGCCATGTGACGAAGAAGACCCGCAACGAGCGCCTGCCGCTGCAATGGTGGGAAGCCGGCGTCTATGAGAATGACTATGTGAAGGAAGATGGCGTCTGGAAGATCAAGAGGCTCGATTATCACATGTTCTGGCAAGCCGATTACGAGAAGGGCTGGGCGCATAGCGAGCCCTATGCGGGGGCGTTTTTCGAAAAGATCTTCCCCGATGATCCCCTCGGCCCCGACGAACTGACCGAGCGGCGCGCGGCGTTCTGGCCGGAAACGCCGATCGTGCCCTATCACTATCCGCATCCGGTGACCGGGCAGCCCTGGCAGGGATCGCTGACCGATGGGCTGAAGGAAGACTGACGCCGCTTGCCGCCGTGTAACCTTGATCGACCTTCGCGCGGACTTATCTCGGCAGCATCAGCGATTGAGGAGAATCCCCATGGCAACCGAACAGGCGACCCTTGCTGGAGGCTGCTTCTGGTGCACCGAAGCCGTCTACAAGGATGTGATCGGCGTGTCGGAAGTCGAAAGCGGCTATACCGGCGGCGCGACGGCCAATCCCGATTACAAGTCGGTCTGTTCGGGCAATACGGGCCATGCCGAGGCGATCCGGATCAGCTACGATCCCGATGTCTTGTCCTATGGCGATCTGCTCGACATCTTCTTCCACACCCATGATCCGACGACCCTGAACCGGCAGGGCGGCGATATCGGTACGCAATATCGCTCCGCAATCTTCCCGCATTCGCCCGAGCAGGAGGCCGAAGCGCGCGCCGCGATGGCGCGCAACCAGTCCGACTGGCCCGATCCCATCGTCACGACGATCGAGCCGTTGGCCCACTGGTATCCGGCCGAGGGCTATCACCAGGATTATTGGGAGGGCGAAGGCCAGCGCAATCCTTATTGCATGGCCGTCATCCCGCCCAAGCTCGCCAAGTTGCGCAAGAGCTTCCAGAACCGCGTGAAGAGCGAGGCTGCGGGCTAGGCGGCGGCGCGGCGCAGCCGGTCGTTGATCGCGGCGCCGAGGCCGTTTTCTGGTATCGGTGCAACGGCGATGCGGGGGCGTTCCGAGGCTTCGGCCTGGTGCAGGCGTTCGAAGAGCGTCGCGGCTGCCTCGACGAGATCGCTCGAGCCGCTGAGCGTTGCATCGCCCACGACATCGCCGAACCCGATCAGCCATTCTCCTGCCAACGCATCTGCCGCGTTTAGCCGCAGCGGCTTCTCGGGCGCATAATGGCTTTCGAGCTGGCCGGGTGCTTCGATATTCCCTGTTTCGGAAGATGAGAGCGCTAGCCCCGCAACGCGTTCGATCTCCTCTGCCGATATCGGTCCCGGCCTCAGCAGTCTTATCGTTCCGCCCATCGCGGCGACGATGGTGGATTCCAGCCCGTGGCTGGTCGGCCCGGCATCGACGATCAGTGGGATGTGGCCGCAAAGGGTTGCCAGCACATGTTCGGCGCGGGTCGGGCTGATCCGGCCGCTGGCATTGGCCGACGGGGCGGCGAGGGGCTTGTCGCTGGCCTTCAGCAGCGCCTGCATCGCCGGATGGGCCGGGACGCGGATCGCGATCGTGTCGAGCCCCGCCGTGGCGAGCCCCGCGATCGGGCAATCGGCGCGGCGCGGCAGAACGAGGGTCAACGGGCCGGGCCAGAAGGCCGCGGCCAGCTTTTCCGCCGCCTCGTCGAATGTCGCGATTTGCTGCGCGGCGTCGATGGTCGGCACATGGACGATCAGCGGATTGAAGCTCGGCCGGCCCTTGGCCTCGTAGATGCGCGCGACCGCTTCGCCATTGGTTGCGTCGGCGGCGAGACCGTACACCGTCTCGGTCGGGATCGCGGCGCACTGGCCTTCGCCGATCAGGCGCGCGGCCTCGGCGATCGCGGCATCGTCGAAGGCGCGGACGGCCGTCGTGAAGGAGGGGTTTGGCGTCGCCATCGCGCCGGGCTATAGGCCGGGCAAAACCATAGCAAGACCGGGAATGTCCATGTCCTTCACACCGCCCGTTACCGAACAGCGTTTCGTGCTCCGCCACATCGCCGGGATCGACGCGCTCGCCGACAGCGACCGCTTTGCAGAGGCCACCCCCGATATGGTCGATGCGATCCTGGAAGGCGCCGGGCAGCTTGCCGCAGGCGAATGGGCGCCGCTCAACCGCGTGGGCGACGAGACCGCCGCCAAGCTGACCGATGGCGGCGTCGTCATGCCCGCAGGCTTCAAGGAAGCCTACCAGGCCTATGTCGAGGGCGGCTGGGGCACGATTACCGCGCCAGTGGAATTTGGCGGCCAGGGTCTGCCTTTCACTATGGCGATCGCGATCCTCGAATCGCTGGGTTCGGCGAACATGGCGTTCACCCTGTGTCCGATCCTCAGCGTCGGCGCGATTGAATCGCTGACCCATCATGGCAGCGAGGAACTCCAAAACGCCTATCTTCCCAAGCTTTCTACCGGCGAATGGACCGGCACGATGAACCTCACCGAGCCGCAGGCGGGATCGGATGTCGGCGCGCTCAAGACGCGGGCGGAACCGGCGGACGACGGCAGTTGGCGGATCAAGGGCCAGAAGATATTCATCACCTTTGGCGAGCACGACATGGCCTCGAACATCGTCCATCTCGTGCTGGCGCGGACGCCGGGATCGCCGGAGGGGACCAAGGGCATCTCGCTGTTCCTCGTTCCCCGCTACCGGCTCGATGCCAACGGCAATCCGGGCGAGTCCAATGACGCGCGCTGCGTGTCGCTGGAGCACAAGCTCGGCATCCATGCTTCGCCGACCTGTGTGATGTCCTATGGCGACAATGACGATTGCCATGGCTGGCTGATCGGGCCGGAAAATGGCGGCATGCGCGCGATGTTCACGATGATGAACAATGCGCGGCTGAATGTCGGACTGCAGGGCGTGCAGATCGCCGAACGCGCGACCCAGCAGGCGGTGGCTTTCGCCAGAGAGCGCGTCCAGTCGGCGCGGGCGGGCGGCGCTAGTCGCGATCCGGTGGCGATCATCGAGCATCCCGATGTTCGCCGTATGCTGCTGCGGATGAAGGCGCTGACGATGGCGGTGCGCGCGCTCGTCTATAGCGCGGCCGGGCAGGTCGACGCGGCGACATTGGGCGATGAGGACGCCAAGGCGCGCTCCGAAATGCTGACGCCGCTCGCCAAGGCCTATGGCACCGATATCGGTTGCGAGGTGGCGAGCCTCGGCGTGCAGGTCCATGGCGGCATGGGCTATATCGAAGAAACCGGCGCCGCCCAGCATTATCGCGATGCGCGCATCGCGCCGATCTACGAAGGCACCAACGGCATCCAGGCGGCGGACCTTGTTGGCCGCAAGCTCGGCCTGGGTGGCGGCGCGGCGATGCGCAGCCTGCTCGACGATATCGGCGCGCGCGCGCAGGACGAACCCACGCTCGCCGTGCTGCTCGCCGATTGCGAGGCCGTGGTCGCGTGGCTCGGTGAGGCCAGCGTCGATGATCGACTAGCGGCCAGCTATCCGTTCCTGACCATGCTCTCGGTCGCGACCGCGGGCTGGCTGATGGCGCGCCAGCTAAAGGTTGCCGAGGCCGATCTCGCGGCGGGCAAGGGGGATAGCGATTTCCTCGCCATGAAGATCGCCGCCTGCCGCTTCTATCTCGACCAGATAGTGCCCGAGGCGAACGGTTTGCGCGCCGCAGCCACGGCGTCGGCGGATATTCTCTATTCGGTAAGCGAGGAGGCCCTGTCGGCCTAGGCGAGTTCGCGGTCGAGCAATTCAGTGGCGTCGAGGCCGAGCCGGTCGATGCGGCGTTGGATCTCCGGCCATTCGTCGTTGAGGAAGGTTGCGCGCTCGCGGGTGCGCAGCCTTTCCGAGGCGCCGTTGGCGACGAACATACCGACGCCGCGCCGCACGACGACGATGCCGTCGTCCTGGAAGGTCTGATAGGCTTTCGCGACGGTCAGCGGGTTCGCGCCCTCTTCGGCCGCGAAGGCGCGGACCGAAGGCAGCGAATCGCCGTCGCCGTAACGGCCGTCGAGAATCGCCGCGGCGATCTTCTCGCGCAGTTTCAGATAGACGGGCTGTTCGGCTTTGGACATCGCGCTATAGTGTAGTAAAACACCACCTCGCGTCAACCCCCTTGTGATCAGGGCGCTGATCCTGTTGCCGAAATTGTCGCGGGCGCGGCCTAGTTCGGCTGCCAGCTACTCACGACATCATCATAGTCGGGCCGCGGCCGTTCGGAGAGTTCTGCCCCGGGCGTGCCGAGAAAGATGAAGCCGGCGATCTTTTCCGGCGCTGCCCCGAAGGCATCGCGCACCTCGTCGGAGAATGCAGCCCAGCCGGTCAGCCAGCCGCCGACATAGCCGCGCGCATGGGCGGCGGAGAGCAGGTTCATGCAGGCGGCGCCGACCGAAAGTTCCTGTTCCCAGAGCGGGATCTTGCTGTCCTCGCGCGGGCTGTAGAGCACGACCACAAGCGACGGCGCCTGATGGGCGAATTGCTCGATCGCTTCCTGTTCCAGCCGGCCCGGCTGTTCTTTGTCGACCCGATATGCGCCGTGCAGAATTTCCGCAAAGGCCGCCCGCTGCTCCTTTTCGACGGCAATGAACCGCCAGGGCGCGAGCTTGCCGTGATCGGGCGTGCGCATCGCGGTGGAGAGTATATCCCGCATTTCCGCCGGATCGGGCCCGGGCGCGACCATGTCGCGCGGCTTGCCGGAGCGGCGGGTGGCGAGAAAGGCGGCGGGGGAGGAGAGATCGTTGAACATGGTCGCGGCTCCTACCATCCCGTGCAAAAAGCGCCAGTCCCCTTCACAGCCGCGATTTCGGCGCTAGTCTGCGCGCCATGACAGCCGGCGGGGGCCGGCAAGCAATATCTCAGGGAGAGTATCACCCGATGGCTACGCAGTTCGAAAGCACGGGCAAGGAGGGCAGCGAGTTTCTCGGCCACCCAACCGGCCTGTTCGTCCTTTTCTTCGCCGAGATGTGGGAGCGTTTTTCCTATTACGGAATGCGCGCCCTGCTCATTTTCTATCTCGTCCAGCATTGGATGTTTTCCGACGGCGAAGCCTCCGTCATCTACGGTGCCTATACGGCGCTGGTGTACATTACGCCCGTGATCGGCGGCTATCTGGCCGATCGTTATCTCGGCCAGCGAAAGGCGGTGCTGTTCGGCGCCGTGCTACTGACCTTCGGCCATTTCCTGATGGCCTTCGAAGGCAGCGGCGGACAAGGCAGCACGGCCATCAATGTTTTCTGGCTCGCGCTCGCTTTCATCATCGTCGGTTCGGGTTTCCTGAAAGCCAATATCTCGGTGATCGTCGGGCAGCTTTATCCGCGTACCGATCCGCGCCGCGATCCCGCCTACACGATCTTCTACATGGGCATTAATCTGGGTGCGGCGCTGGGTTCGATCATCGCCGGCTATCTGGGGCAAACTTATGGCTGGTCCTACGGCTTCGGCGCGGCGGGCTTCGGCATGCTGCTCGGCCTCGTGGTCTTCATGTGGGGCAGGCCCTATCTGCTGGGGCGTGGCGAAGCGCCGGATGCTGCCCGGCTGGCTCAGTCGGTTGCCGGTATCAAGTTCGAATGGCTGCTCTATGTATTGGGCTTCGGTGCGGTCGGCATCGTCTGGCTGCTGATCCAGTATCAGCAGCTTGTTGGCTATCTGCTTGGCGGTGCGGGCCTCATCCTCGTCACCTATGTGCTCTATACGGCGGTGGCCAAGCTGCCGAAGGACGATCGCGACCGGATCTTTGCCGCGATCTACCTGATCTTCGGGTCGATCCTGTTCTGGGCATTGTTCGAACAGGCGGGCTCCTCGCTCAACCTGTTCACCGACCGTCATGTCGATCGCACGATCTTCGGGGCGGAAGTTCCAGCTTCGGTCTTCCAGTCGATCAATGCGATCTACATCGTGCTGCTCGGCCCGGTCTTCGCGATGCTGTGGATCTGGCTGGCGCGTCGCAATATGGAACCGTCAGCTCCGCTCAAATTCGGCCTTGGCGTGGTCCAGCTCGGGCTCGGTTTCCTGGTGCTCGTGGCCGGGGCGGCGACCGGCGGGCTGACGCCGGTGATCTTCATCTTCCTGATCTACCTGTTGCACACCACGGGCGAGCTTTGTCTTTCTCCCGTCGGGCTTTCGGCGATGAACCGCCTTGCGCCCGCGCATATGGCTTCGTTGATCATGGGTACCTGGTTCTTTGCGTCGGCAACGGGCAACTTCGCCGCGGGCCTGATCGCCTCGGCGACGGGCGCGGAAGGCGCCGCCGATGGAGAGGCCGCGCAGGAGGTCGTGCTCGGCGTCTATTCGACGGTCGGATGGACGGCTGTGGTAGTGGGCGTCGGCATGATCGTCGTCTCGCCGCTTGTGAAAAAGCTGATGCATCTCGATAGGCTCAGCGACAACGACATGCTCGGCCAAAGCGAGCTTGGTGGCCCAGATGCGGCGGGCATCAATACTTCGGGAGAAGTCCGTACATGATGGCAAGGATCGGGATCGTTGCGGCGGCTTTGGTATCGCTCGTCGCCTGCGCGACGACGAACGGGGGAAGCGCAAGCGCTGAAAACGCCAGCCACCGGCAGAGTTACGATGAACTCTTCGATCCCGATCCTTTCCCGTCCACCTATGCGCCCTATCCGGGCGTGCCGACGGTCATCACCAACACCACCATCTATGACGGCGAAGGCGGGGAAATAACGAGCGGCATGATCTATTTCGCCGACGGCCATATCCAGGCGGTCGGCCAGTCGCTCGAAATTCCCGACGGCGCGACCGTCGTCGACGGGTCGGGTCTCTGGGTTACGCCCGGGGTCATCGACATCCACAGCCATCTCGGCAACTATCCGAGCCCCGGCGTCAGCGCGCATTCGGACGGCAACGAGGCGACGGATCCCAATACGGCGAATGTCTGGACCGAACACAGCGTCTGGCCGCAGGACCCTGGTTTCAGCCGCGCACTCGCCAATGGCGGGGTGACGACGCTCAACATCCTGCCGGGCTCCGCCAACCTGTTCGGCGGCCGGTCGGTAACGCTGAGGAACGTCCCGTCGCGCACGATGCAGGGGATGAAATTCCCCGGCGCACCCTATGGTCTGAAAATGGCGTGCGGCGAGAACCCGAAGCGCGTCTATGGCAGCCGCAACCGCTCGCCCTCGACGCGGATGGGCAATATCGCGGTCGCGCGCCAGGCCTGGGCCGATGCCCAGCGCTATCGCGAGCAGTGGGAGCGCTATCGCGAGGAGGGCGGGGCGCGGCCGGCCCGTAATCTGCAGAACGAGACGCTGGTCGGCGTTATGGAAGGCGAGATCCTCGTCCACAATCACTGCTACCGCGCGGACGAGATGGCCAATATGATCGATATGGCCAATGAGTTCGGCTACCGGATCTCCAGCTTCCAGCATGCGGTCGAGGCTTACAAGATTCCCGATCTGCTGCGCGAAAATGGCATCTGTTCGGCGATGTGGGCGGACTGGTGGGGCTTCAAGATGGAAGCCTATGACGCGGTGTTCGAGAATATCCCGATGGTCCATGCGGGCGGGGCTTGCGCGATCGTCCATTCGGACGACCAGAACGGGATACAAAGATTGAATCAGGAAGCCGCCAAGGCGCTCGCCGACGGGCGAAGAGCCGGGATCCAGATATCCGACGCCGAGGCCTGGCAATGGCTGGCGATCAACCCGGCGCGCGCGCTCGGCATCGCCGAGGAAACCGGCAGCCTGGTTTCCGGCAAGCGCGCCGATGTCGTGCTGTGGAACGGCAATCCCTTCAGCGTCTATTCGCGGCCGCAAATGGTGTGGATCGACGGCGCGCTGATGTACGACATGAACGATCCGCAGCGCCGCCCGATCTCCGATTTCGAACTCGGCCAGCCGGGCGAGGGGAGTGTGCGATGAAGACGCTGTTTGCTCTTCTTGCGCTCGTCATCGCTGCCCCGGTCGCCGCGCAGAGCGTTGCGATCACCGGCGGCACCCTTGTCGTCGGAGACGGCGGCGATCCGATCCCGAACGGCACCGTGGTCGTGCGCGGCGGCCGGGTGGTCGCGGCGGGCGTCAATGTCGCCGTGCCCGCCGGCGCGCAGATCGTCGACGCCACGGGCCGCTGGGTTACGCCGGGTATCGTCGGCGGCTTCACCCGTCTCGGCCTTGTCGAGGTGTCGCTTGAGCCGTCCACCAACGACAGCGGCGCGGCGACTTCGCCGTTCAGCGCTGGGCTCGACATCGAACCGGCGATCAATCCGGCGGGTTCCGCGATCTCGACCAACCGCACGGGCGGCGTCACCCGCGCGATCGTCGCGCCGACGACGACCAGCACGATCTTCGGCGGGCAGGGCGCGATCATCGATCTCGGCGACGATATGGACGCGGTGATGCAGCCGCGCGCCTTCCAGTTTGTCGAGCTGGGCGAAACCGGCGCATCGCGCGCCGGCGGTAGCCGCTCGGCCAGCCACGCCATGCTCCGCAACGCCTTCGATCAGGCGGTGGCCTATGCGCGCAGCCCGGCCGGTTACGGCATGGGCAACAGTCGCGAAGCTCTGCTCAACAGCCGCGATGCCGCCGCGCTGGTGCCGGTGATCCGGGGCGAGGTGCCGATGCTCGTCCATGTCGAACAGGCGCGCGATATTCTCAACGTCCTTGCCTTGCGCAACGACTATCCGCGGCTTCGGCTCGTGCTTGTCGGCGTGACCGAAGGCTGGCGCGTCGCCCCGCAAATCGCGGCGGCGCGCGTCCCGGTGATTGCTTCGGCGCTCAATGACCTGCCCGCTTCGTTCGAGCAGCTGGCGGCGACGCAATCGAATATCGGCCGGATGCGCGATGCTGGCGTCGAGGTCGCGATCGGCATGATCAACGATAATGACGCGCACTATCTTTATCTTTCGACCCAATATGCGGGGAACCTCGTGGCGCTCAATCGCATCCCAGGCGCGACCGGCCTGAGCTGGGGCGAAGCGTTCGCGGCGATCAGTTCGGTGCCCGCCGAGATCATGGGCATGGGCGGCGAAATCGGATCGCTGCGGCCGGGCCGCCGCGCCGATGTCGTGATCTGGGATGGCGATCCGCTCGAACTGTCGTCCAACGTCGATATGGTGATGATCGACGGCGTCCAGCAGTCGCTGGTCTCGCGCCAGTCACGCCTGCGCGATCGCTATCTCAACATCGGCGAGACGCAGCTGCCCCAGGCCTACGAATGGTAGCCAGCCGATGAGCCCGATCGTTTGCCTCGCAATCGCAACCGCCAGCTTCGTCGGCACGCATTTCCTGTTATCGCACCCGCTGCGCGCGCCGATCGTGGCGCGGATTGGGGAGGCGGGTTTTCTCGGTCTTTATTCACTGGTCGCCGCGATCACGCTCGGCTGGATGGTCTGGGTCGCCTGGACGATGCCGCCGCTCGCGCCCTATTGGATCGCGCCGCTGTGGTTCTTCCAATGGATCGCGCCGGTGCTGATGCTGCTCGCGAGCGTCCTGCTGATCGGCGCCAATATCGGCAACCCGGCATCGCCTAACCCCAAGGGCGCCTTCACCGTGCGGCCTGCAACCGGCGTCTTCGCGATCACCCGCCATCCGATGAACTGGGCCTTCATCCTCTGGGCGCTCACCCATATCGCGCTCACCGGATCGCCGCGCAATCTTGTGATCGCAACGGGTATCCTGATCCTCACCTTTTTCGGGTCCATCCTGCAGGACCGGAAGAAGCAGGCGCTGCTCGGCGATGCCTGGCGGGGCTGGGAAACGCGCACATCCTTCGTTCCCTTTGCCGCGATCGCCAACGGCAAGATACCGCTTCGCGCAGCATGGCCGGGCGCGTTTCCCGTTATCGGCGGTATCGCCCTGTGGGTTGCGGCGAGCTGGTTCCACCCGATGCCGGTGGGTCCGTGGTTCTGGTTCGGCTAGATCCGCACCATCTTCATCATCGGTTCGCGATAGCGCGTCCCGGCGGTCGATCCCATCGGCGCGGCCGCATCGAGCCGGGCGAGATCGTCTTCGCTGAGCGCAACATCGGCCGATGCCATTGAATCTTCCATCGTCACCCGGCGTTTCGTTCCGGGGATCGGCACGATATCCTCGCCCTGCGCCAGCAGCCAGGCGAGCGCGATCTGCGCCGGGGACACGCCATGGGCTTCGGCGATGGTTTTGACGACGTCGACCATCTCCATATTCTTCGCGAAATTCTCCTCCGAGTAACGCGGATCGCCCAGGCGATAATCGCCTTCGGGAAGATCCTCGCGGCTCGTGATCTGGCCGGTCAGGAAACCGCGGCCGAGCGGCGAATAGGGCACGAATCCGATGACGAGTTCGCGGCAGAGCGGCAGTATCTCTTCCTCGATCTCGCGCTCCCAGAGCGAATATTCGGATTGCAGCGCGGTGATCGGATGGACCGCGGCGGCCTTGCGGATCGTTTCCGGCCCAGCCTCGGATAGGCCAATATGCCGGACCTTGCCCTCCTGGATAAGCTGCGCGACGGCGCCGACGGTTTCCTCGATCGGCACGTCGGGGTCGACGCGGTGCTGGTAGAACAGGTCGATCGTGTCGATGCCGAGCCGCGTCAGGCAGCCCTCGCAGGCCCGGCGGACATTTTCGGGCGAGGAATCGGTGCCGCGAAAGCCGCTTTCGTCGAACGTGAATCCGAACTTGGTGGCGATGACGAGCCCGTCGCGCTTGCCCTTGATCGCTTCGCCGAGCAGCTCCTCGTTGCGATGGGGCCCATACACCTCGGCGGTATCGAAAAAGGTGACGCCGAGTTCGATCGCGCGGTGGATGGTGGCGATCGATTCCCTGTCGTCGGTTTCGCCGTACATATCCTTGCCGACACCGGCCATCGGCATGCAGCCGATTCCGAGCGCCGAAACTTCGAGGTCTTTTCCGAGAATGCGGTGTTTCATGGCGTGGCTTCCGTTTCCGGCGAATCTTCGGGTTGCGTGACCGCTGAGGTCACGGCGACGTCCATTGTAACATTGCCGAGGGTGCGGATGATATCGGGCACGGCCTCCACCGCGATGAGCAGAGCCAGCGGCTCGACGGGCACCCCCATGACGAGGCCGATCGGCACGATCGAGGTCAGGAAACTCGCTTCGCCCGGCACGCCTGCCGCGCCCATCGTGGTGATTGCGGCCGTCGCAACCCCGGCGGCAAGCGCCAGCGGCCCCAGCTCGACGCCGTACCAATGCGCGACATAGATGACGACGGCGAGGTTCATCGCCGGGCCGGTGACCCGGAACAGCGCGACGGCGAGCGGCAGGACGACGCCGGAGCGGGTATCGGGAATGCCGAGATCCTCCGCGCCGCGCAGCATGGCCGGGAGCGAGGCGAGCGAAGATCGCGTGCTGACGGCCACCGCCTGCGCCGGCGCCGATGCGGCGAGGAACCGGGCAAGGCCGATCCTGCCGCCTAGCATCGCCACGGGATAGGCCGCCAGCCAGACAATGACGCCGACCGCCGATACGATCAGGACATAATGGGCCAGCGCGCCGAAGGCCGACGCTCCGGCCTGCGCGCCGACAACGAAGGCGAGCGCGAATACGCCGACCACGGCAAGCTTCAGCACCCAGCCGATGACGATGATCATCGCGTCGCCGACCGCTTCGAAGAATCCGGCCAGTTTTTCCTGCGGTTCGGCCGGCAGGCGCGTGATCGCAAAGGCGAAGACCAGCGTGAAGACGATCAGCGGCAGCACCGAATCCTCGGCGGCCGCGGCGAAGGGATTGGACGGCACGATACCGCGCAGGAAATCGCCGATGCTCGCCGCGGGCCCCGGTGGTTCGGTACCCGACAGCGCGGCGGCGAGCGACTGGCCCATTTCCGGTGGCAACGGGAAGAGTGCGAGCAGCGCGGGCGTGATCAGCGCCGCGGCAATCGATGACGTCCAGAGCAATGCGATGAACCAGATCAACGACCGCGCCGTCAGTCTGCCCGCGCGCGCGGCGCGGGCCGCCGTGACGATGCCGGTGACAAGCAGCGCGACGATCAGCGGCATGATCGTCATGCGCAGGCCGTTGAGCCACAAGGTGCCGATCGCGTCGGCGAAATCGAGGACCCCGGCGATCCGTTGCGGCGCATATCCGGACGCGGCGATGCCCAGGGTCAGGCCAAGGGCCAGCGCGAGGAGTATCCAGACGGGGCGGCTCATTCGGCGAACCTCATTGCGCCAGTCCGTGCGGTCTTCGAGTAACGATGCAAGCGCGGCTCCCTCTCTGTGCTTCACAGCATCATGGGCGCGGGCTAGAGAGCCTTGCAAGCCTTAAAGGCACATCTTGGATAGCGGGACAAAGCCAAAGTGACGCGTAGCTATTTCGGAACCGACGGCATCAGGGGCCGCACCAACCAGCCGCCGATGACGGCGGAGGTCGCGATGAAGGTCGGTCAGGCGGCCGGCGCGCATTTCCTGCGCGGCGATCACAAGCATCGCGTTGTGATCGGCAAGGATACGCGGCTTTCCGGCTATATGATGGAATCGGCGCTGGTCGCCGGTTTCACGAGCGTCGGTATGGACGTGATCATGGTCGGCCCGATGCCGACGCCGGGCATCGCGATGCTGACGCACTCGATGCGCGCCGATCTCGGCGTGATGATATCGGCCAGCCACAATCCCTTTTACGACAATGGCATCAAGCTGTTCGGGCCCGATGGCTACAAGCTTTCGGACGACGACGAGGCGGCGATCGAGGCGCTGCTGCAGGAACCGCCTCGGCTGGCCGTGTCTGAGAATATCGGCCGCGCCCGCCGCGTCGAGGATGCGCGGGGCCGCTATATCCATGCGGCCAAGATGACATTCCCCTCCGACCTGCGGCTCGACGGGCTCAAGATCGTGATCGATTGCGCGAATGGAGCGGCCTATCAGGTCGCCCCCTCCGTGTTGTGGGAGCTGGGCGCCGATGTGATCACCGTTGGCGTCGAGCCCAATGGCCTCAACATCAACGATCAATGCGGCTCGACCTATACCGACGCGCTGTGCGAGCGCGTGGTCGCGGAAGGCGCGCATATCGGCTTGGCGCTCGATGGCGATGCCGACCGGCTGATCGTTGCGGATGAGAAGGGGCGGGTCGTCGATGGCGACCAGCTGATGGCGTTGATAGGAACCGAGTGGCAGCGGCGCGGCAAGCTGAAAGGCGGCGGCATCGTCGCGACCGTGATGTCCAATCTGGGGCTCGAAAAATTCCTCGAGAGCAAGGGGCTGGCGCTGGAACGATCGAGCGTCGGCGATCGCAATGTGCTGGAAAAGATGCGCGCCCGGGATTTCAATATCGGCGGCGAACAGTCGGGGCATCTGATCCTCACCGATTATGCGACGACCGGCGACGGCCTGATAGCGGGGCTGCAGATCCTCGCCGCACTCGTTGAAAGCGAACGGCCGGCGAGCGAGGTGCTCCACCTCTTCGATCCCTATCCGCAGCTCCTCCAAAACGTCCGCTTCGAGGGCGGCGATCCGCTGGGCCAAGAAGCGGTCAAGCAGGCTATTGCCGATGCCGAGGCGAAGCTCGGCAAGGCGGGGCGGGTGCTGATCCGCAAATCGGGCACCGAACCGCTGATCCGCGTCATGGCCGAAGGCGAAGACGAGGGCCTTGTCGGAACCGTCGTCGCGGATATCTGCGCGGCGGTGGAGGCGGCGGTCTGATGCTCGAGATGCGGCCCGATTGCGAACATTGCGGCAAGGTTCTGCCGGCCGACCAGGCTGGCGCGCATATCTGTTCGTTCGAATGCACTTTCTGCCTGGACTGTGCCAAAGGCCCGCTCGCCGGCACTTGCCCCAATTGCAGCGGCGAATTGCGTCCGCGCCCGGTCCGCGCGACGGCGCTGCTGGCGCGTTTCCCGGCCTCGACGAAACGGAAATACAAGGCCAACGCATGATCATGCCCGCACGGATCCTCGCTATCGCGGGATCGGACAGCGGTGGCGGCGCCGGGATCCAGGCCGACACCAAGACGATTACCCTGCTTCACGCGCACGGGATGACGGCGATCACCGCGATCACCGCGCAAAATACGCTCGGCGTGCAGGCGGTGGAGCCGGTGCCGGTGGAGATGGTGCTCGCGCAGATCGATTCTGTTGCTTGCGATATCGGCATCGATGCGATCAAGGTCGGTATGCTGGGATCCGCCGAACTCGTCCGCGCGCTGGTCCAAAGGCTGCCGGAAATCGGGGCGCCGATCGTTTTCGATCCGGTGATGGTCGCGACCAGCGGCTCGGTGCTCGCCGACGAGGAGACGATTGCCGCCTTTCACGACCTCATTCGTATATCCGATGTGGTGACGCCCAACCTGCCCGAACTCTCCAAACTCACCTGGTCGCGGCTCGCCTCAGCCTATGAGATGGAGCGCGAGGCCCGGCGGCTGGCGCGCGATCTCGATTGTACGGTGCTCGCCAAGGGTGGGCATCTGGAGGATGAGCTCGTCACCGACATCCTTGTCCAGCCTTCGGGCAAGGTCGATCGCTGGAAGGGAAGCCGTATCAAGACGGCGCATAGCCATGGCACGGGCTGCACGCTCTCCGCGGCGCTGGCGACGGGGCTGGGGCAGGGAATGAGCCTGGTCGAGGCGGCGGGCCGCGCGCGCAGCTTCGTGCGCGCCGCGCTGAAAGCCGCGCCGGGCCTCGGCGAAGGCAACGGCCCGCTGGGTTTTGCCGACCTTGCGGAATTCTGGCCGTGATCGTCGCCGGTGTCGACGAAGCGGGCAGGGGGCCGCTCGCCGGGCCGGTCGTCGCGGCGGCGGTTATCCTGTGCGAGGAGGGGATCGACGGGCTCGACGATTCGAAAAAGCTTTCGGCCAAAAGGCGGGGCGAACTCGAAATCCTGATCCGGGAAAGCTGCGTTGTCGGCGTGGGGATCGCCGAACCGGAAGAGATCGACCGGATCAATATCCTGCAGGCGACCTTGGTCGCGATGCGCCGCGCCGTCGAGACGCTCGATAGGGAACCGGCTCATATCCTTGTCGACGGCAACAGGCTGCCCGAATGGCGTTACGCAGCGAAGGCCGTGATTGGCGGCGACGCGATCCATCCGTGCATCTCGGCGGCCTCGATCATCGCCAAGGAAGTACGGGACCGGATGATGCGTGAGGCCGCGCACGAGCACCCGCATTATGGCTGGGAAAGCAACAAGGGCTATCCGACGGCCCAGCATCTCCAGGCGTTGCGCATCCATGGCCCATGCCCGCTCCATCGGCGCAGCTTCGCGCCGGTCGCCCAGACATTGCTCGACTTTTGAGTCTTTCCCGCCACACCCCAGCATCTGGAGTCCGCGCGATTTGACCGGGGCCATATCTGGTAGGGGACTCTTTTCGTTCTCCCCGCGTTAACGGTTTCGTCACCTTAATCGTTAACTATCTTTGCCTTGACCCGGGAGTCCGGCTGACTCAGGCTCCCACCTCTTTTCGCAAGGGGGCTAGCGAATGGCGACTGTAGAGAATCTGGAACGGACGAAGACGGCGAAATCGCGCGCCCGCAAACCGGCCGTCGAGATCGAGGCCGATCGCATCATCGAGCAGGATTGCGTCGCCGCGATGGCTTCCCTGCCCGATGCCTGTATCGACATGATTTTCGCCGATCCGCCCTACAATCTCCAGCTCGGCGGAGACCTTTTCCGGCCCGAGGGCAGCATGGTCGATGCGGTCGACGACGATTGGGACAAGTTCGATACGTTCGCGATCTACGACAAATTCACCCGGGCCTGGCTGAAAGAGGCCCGGCGCATCCTCAAGCCCAATGGCACGCTCTGGGTAATCGGCAGCTATCACAATATCTTCCGCGTCGGTGCTGCCTTGCAGGATGAGGGCTATTGGATTCTCAACGACATCGTCTGGCGCAAGGCGAACCCGATGCCGAATTTCCGCGGCACGCGCTTCACCAACGCCCATGAAACCATGATCTGGGCCTCGAAATCCGAGAAGGCGAAATACACCTTCAACTACAAGACGATGAAATCGCTCAATGACGAGTTGCAGATGCGCTCCGACTGGCTGATCCCGATCTGCGCGGGGCAGGAGCGGATCAAGGATGGCGGCAAAAAGGCCCATCCGACGCAAAAGCCTGAAGCTCTGCTCTACCGCGTGATGCTGGCGTCGACGAAGCCCGGGGACGTCGTGCTCGATCCCTTTTTTGGCACCGGTACGACCGGCGCGGTCGCGCGCCGCCTGGGCCGCAAATGGATCGGCGTCGAACGCGAGCCGCGCTATTGCGAGGTCGCCCGCAAGCGGATCGAGGAAGCCCTGCCGCTCGACGAATCCGCGCTCCAGATGATGCGTGCCAACGAAGCCCAGCCCAAGGTTCCTTTCGGCGCGCTTATCGAAACCGAGATGCTGAAACCCGGCGCGGTCCTTATGGACACCAAGCGCCGCTGGAAGGCGGAAGTCCGGATCGACGGCACGCTGGTTTGCGGAACGCAGGAAGGCTCGATCCACAAGCTCGGCGCGCTTTTGCAGGACGCGCCCTCGTGCAATGGCTGGACCTTCTGGCATTTCGAGAGCGATGACGGCCTCCAGCCGATCGACAAGCTGCGCGAGGAATACCGGCTGGCGCATTTTCCGTAGGAACGGCTAAGTCCACATCATGACCGATATCTCCCCGAGCGCCGAACTCTATTTCCGGCCGACCGCCTTCGTCGACGCGCCCTTTGGCCTCGACGATCAGGTGAAGCGACTGGCCGGCGGACTGCTCTGGTTCAGCGCGTTCGAAGTGATCGCGGTCGATGGCGGCCAGCGGATTGCCGCGCCGCTGGTGCCGATTGCCGAACTGGAAGGGTTTCTGTCGGGGCTCGGCGAAGACCAGGCCGCCGCCGCCGCGGAAACCATCGCCCGGATCGAAGAACCGCGCGCGTCCTTCACGCTTGGCGAGCGGACGCTGCGTTTCGACGAGCCGATAGTCGCCGGCATTCTCAACTGCACGCCCGACAGTTTTTCGGATGGCGGCAAGCATGACAGCGATCCGCAAGCCGCGGCCGATGCCGGCTTCACGATGGCATCCGACGGCGCGGCGCTGATCGACGTCGGCGGCGAATCGACGCGTCCCGGATCGGCTGACGTCTGGGAAGGCGACGAGATAGAGCGGGTCGTGCCGGTGATCGAAAAGCTGGCGGCGTCCGGCATCGCCGTCTCTATCGATACGCGCAAGGCGGGCGTGATGGAGGCCGCGCTGGCGGCGGGTGCGACGATCGTCAATGATGTCAGCGGGCTTCGCTATGATGATCGCGCGGTCGAAGCGGTCGCCAAGGCCGGCTGCCCGGTCATCGTCATGCATCATCCGGGCAAGCGCGACGAACTCCACAAGAACGAGGACTATTCCGATCCGCTGGTCGAAGTGTACGACTGGCTGAAAGACCGCGTCGATACGCTTGTCGAGGCGGGTATCGCGCGCGACAGGATCGTGGTCGATCCCGGCATCGGCTTCGGCAAGAAGATCCAGCATAATCTCGCGGTGCTGAACGGCCTCTCGCTGTTCCACGGCATCGGCTGCCCGATCATGCTCGGCGCAAGCCGCAAGCGGATGATCGGCGCGCTGTCGAACGAGGCGGTGGCCGACGAACGGCTCGGCGGGTCGCTGGCGCTCGTCGTCCAGGGCGCGATGCAGGGGGTGCAGCTGCTGCGCGTTCACGACGTCTTCGAAAGCGTCCAGGCTCTGCGCGTCTGGCGCGGCCTCAGGGATGCGGCGTTGGCGCCGATGATCTAAAGCGAATAGCCGCCGTCGCTGGTCAGCACCGCTCCGGTTATCGTCGCTGCGGCATCCGACCAGAGAAAGGCGATCTGCTCGGCAATCTCGTCGGGCCTGGCCCAGCGTCCGAGCGGCGTGGCCATGCTCGCCATCTCGGCGAATGCGGTATCCTCGCCCTTTTCGGCGACCAGCGCATCGAAGAATTCGAGGCCGCGCCAGATCGGCGTCTCGACGCCGCCCGGCGCGATGGCGTTGACCCTTACGCCGCGCGGCGCGGCTTCCTTCGCGGCGACCCTGGCAAGCTGGATGGTCGCCGCCTTCGAGGAGCCATAGGCGGCCGTACCGGGCTCGGCCTTCAGGCCCGAAATCGACGCGGTGATGACGATCGAACCGCCGTCGCGGATCGCGCGCATCGCCGCGCGCAGCGAAAGGAAGGTGCCGTCGAGATTGACGTGCATGACGCGCCGCCATTCCTCGAAATCCAGCACGGCGATCTCGCCGCCTGACGCGATGCCGGCATTGACGAGCGCATGGTCGATGGCGCCGATGTCCTTCTCGATCGACTGCCAGAAGGTTTCGTCGCCGACATCGCCCGTCAGCAGCCGGGTCGAGGGCGTATCCGGCCATTGGCGCGAAAGGGCTTCGCCGTCGATATCGACGAGGACGAGCGCGGCGGCGCGCTCGGCGACGAGCTTCGCTGTCGCGAGGCCGATGCCCGAAGCTGCGCCGGTGACGAGGCAGGTCTTGTCGCGAAATTCCGCGGTCATGGCCGTCAACTAGCACGAATCGACATTCGATCCGCCATGGAAGTGCAGAAATTATCCCCGGAACGGGGAGGATTTCGGCGTGCCGTCTGAATGTCGATCGGCCCTGGCAGCGGGCGGGCCGGCGGCCGATGCCGAGGCGACGCCGATTTCGCCGTTCTGTAGCATGGGGTTCGTGAGATGCTCAGGCTGCGCTGTCGATCCCCAGTTCCGCAAGCTTGCGGTAAAGCGTCGATCGGCCGATCCCCAGCCGCCGCGCGACTTCGGTCATGCGGCCGCGATAATGGCCGATGGCAAGGCGGATGACATCGGCTTCGATATCGGCGAGCGGGCGGAGATTGCCGTCGTCTTCATAAAGCGCGACGCCCGGCCCATCGGCAAAGGCGTGAATGATATTCGATGTTTCGCCGGGTCGGCCCTGTGTCAGGCGAATCGCTTCGGCGATCTCGGGGAAATCGGCGGAGGTCAGCGCGGCCCCATCGCAATCGATGGCCGCGCGGAACAGCGTGTCTTGTAGCTGGCGTACATTGCCCGGCCAGTCATAGCGCATCAGCAAGCTCAGCGCGTCATCGGTAATGCCGAGCGCCTTTATGCCGGGCTGGCCGGCGATGCGCGTCAGCAGGTGACGCGCGAGCGGCGGGATGTCGCCGGCGCGCTTGCGCAGCGGCGGGATCGTCAGGCCGACGATATTAAGCCGGTAGTAGAGGTCCTCACGGAAATTGCCGGCCGTCACCTGTTCCAGCAGGTCGTTATTGGCACCGGCGATCAGACGAACGTCGAAATCGATCGTCCGCCGGGCACCGATCGGGCGAATCGTTCCGGTCTCCAGCGCCTTGGCCAGCTTTGCCTGCAGGTCGAACGGGATTGCCGTGATCTCGTCGATAAACAGCGTTGCGCCTTCGGCCTCGACAATTTTTCCGACATGCCGTTCGAAGGCTCCGGCGAACGCGCCTTTTTCATGGCCGAACAGTTCCGATTCGATCAGGTTCGGCGGGGCTGCGCCGCAATGCAGAGAGAAGAGGGGGCGCTTGGCGCGCGGGCTTGCCGCGTGGACGGCGCGGGCGAAAACCTCTTTACCAACGCCGGGTTCGCCTTCGAGCAGGACGGGCACGCGCGAGCGGGCAGCCTTGGCGGCGATTGCGAGCGCGGCGCGGAATTCGGGCGAGGAGCCGACGATCTCGTCGAACGGAAGCGTCTGGGCGACCTTTTCGGTGAGTGGCCTGAGCTCGCCGCGATGCTGCTGCGAATGGGTGGCGGCGTTGAGCGCCCGGATCAGCCGGTCGGGCGCGATCGGCTTGGAGAGAAAATCGGTCGCGCCGGCGCGCATCGCATCGACCGCGATCGATACCTTGGATTGCGCGGTTATGACGAGGATCGGGAGCTTCGGATATTGGGCGGAGAGCCGGCCGATCAGTTCGACACCGTCCGAACGCGGCGACCAGAGATCGAGGAGCACGGCATCGATGGCATCGGTTTCTTCCGAGCCCAGCAAGAGCATCGCATCGCTGCCGGTTTCGGCGCGCAGACTCCGCCAACCCGCACGCGCGGCGATGGCGGCGATCAGCCTTCCCTGGGCCGGTTCGTCGTCGATCAGCAGTAATGCACGCGCCCGCTCTTCAGGCATCGAAATCCCCGTCCCTCTATTGAACCCCATCCCATAGACGCGCCGGGGTAAAAGCGGCCTTAAAGCTGGTCGATCACCATGATCGGTGTTTTTCCGCGTGAATCCGCTTGAGGCGCGGCGGAGCGGCGGTTAGACACGACCTCGAAACAGTTTCGGGGACAGGGACTAAAAAATGGTCGAAAACAATGGCGAGCAGCATCCTGATATGGATTATCCTGCTCACACCAATACCTATTCCGGCTTTCTCACGATGCTGAAATGGGGGACGATCGTATCCGTTGTCGTTGCGATCATCGCGATCGCCGCAATCACTTGAGCCGGGCGCCACTCCTTTGAAGATAGCGGTCCTCAAGGAAACCGATCCACAGGAAGCGCGGGTTTCCGCAACGCCGGAAACGGCGAAAAAATTCATCGCGCTGGGCGCTGAAATGGCGGTTGAGACAGGGGCCGGGGTTCAGGCGGGCATTTCCGATGCGGAATTTGCCGAAGTGGGCGCGGAAGTTGGCGATAGGGGACAGGTTCTTGCCGATGCGGACGCAGTGTTCTGCGTGCGCGGTCCCGATCCGGATTCGCTCGGCGGCGCCAGGCCGGGCGTGTGGCTTGTCGGCACGCTCGATCCCTTTGGCCAGCGCGAACGCATTGATTCCTATGCAAAAGCCGGGATCGAGGCGCTGGCGATGGAATTCATGCCGCGCATCACGCGCGCGCAATCGATGGACGTCCTGTCCTCGCAATCGAACCTGTCCGGCTACAAGGCGGTGCTTGATGCGGCGTCGGAATATGGCCGCGCCTTTCCGATGATGATGACGGCGGCGGGCACCGTTTCCGCCGCAAAGGTTTTTGTCATGGGCGTTGGTGTGGCCGGCCTGCAGGCGATCGCCACGGCGCGGCGCCTCGGCGGCCAGGTTTCGGCGACCGATGTTCGGGCCGCGACCAAGGAGCAGATCCAGTCGCTGGGTGCAAAACCGATTTTCGTTGAGGAAGTCGAAGGCATAGAAGGCGAAGGCACGGGCGGCTATGCCACGGAAATGTCGGAGGAATATCAGAAGGCGCAGGCCGAGCTGATATCCTCGCACATTGCCAAACAGGATATCGTGATCACCACCGCGCTGATCCCCGGCCGGCCCGCACCGCGGCTGATTTCGGACGCGCAACTCGCGACGATGAAGCCTGGCAGCGTGATCGTCGACCTTGCCGTCGAGCAGGGCGGCAATGTCGAAGGCGCGGTCGCCGGCGAAATCGTTGTAAAACATGGCGTAAAGATTGTCGGCCACCGCAACGTCCCCGGCCGTCTCGCCGCCGATACGTCAGCCCTTTATGCGCGCAACCTTTACAACTTTCTGTCGGCCTTTTGGGACGAGGAAACGAAAAAACCGGTGCTGCCCGAAGACGACGAAATCGTGCAGGGCGTAACGCTGACCCGCGGCGGCGCGGTCATCAATGAGCGGCTCAAGACGAGCTAGGGGGCAGGCCATGGACTTTATCTCGATCCTCTCGATCTTCGTCATGGCCTGTTTCGTCGGCTATTATGTCGTCTGGTCGGTGACGCCGGCGCTGCACACACCGCTGATGAGCGTCACCAACGCGATCTCCTCGGTGATCATCGTGGGCGCGCTGATCGCGGCGGCGGCCGGCAGCGCGGCGGGCGGCGAGGCGGCGAAATGGCTCGGCCTTGTCGGCATCGCGCTCGCCTCGGTCAACATTTTCGGCGGCTTTGCGGTCACCGAACGTATGCTCGCCATGTACAAGAAGAAGGAGCGTAAATAGTGCACGAAGCCGCTCCTATCCCGGCCTGGGTGGCGCTCGCCTATCTCGCTTCGGGCATTCTCTTCATCCTTGCGCTGCGCGGACTTTCCTCGCCGGAATCAAGCCGCGCGGGCAACCGTTTCGGCATGCTCGGCATGCTCATTGCCGTTGTCACGACGCTTGTTACACATGAGGTCGCCAGCCTTGTCGAAATCCTGATCGCGATTGCCATTGGCGGCGGCATCGGCTTCATCACCGCCCGGCGCATCGCCATGACGGCGATGCCGCAGCTCGTCGCAGCCTTTCACAGTCTGGTCGGCATGGCGGCGGTGCTCGTTGCCGCGGCAGCCTATCTCAATCCCGGCGCGTTCGGTATCACCGACGCCGCCGGCGTGCTGTTGCCGGTCAGCCGGGTCGAAATGGGGCTTGGCGTTGCCATCGGTGCAATTACGTTCAGCGGCTCGATCATCGCCTTCCTCAAATTGAACGGCAACATGTCCGGCGCGCCGATCATGCTGCCTGCGCGCCATGTCATCAATCTCGGGACGCTGGCCGCGATCATCGGCCTTGTCGTCTATTTTTATTTCGTCCCTGCGCCACGCGTCGATACGCCCTGGCTGTTCTGGACGGTCACCGGTCTCGCTTTCCTGATCGGCTTCCTGTTGATCATCCCTATCGGAGGCGCGGACATGCCGGTCGTCGTCTCGATGCTCAACAGCTATTCGGGCTGGGCCGCCGCGGCGATGGGCTTCACGCTCGGCAATACGGCGATGATCATTACCGGCGCGTTGGTCGGTTCATCGGGCGCGATCCTCAGTTACATCATGTGCAAGGCAATGAACCGCGGCTTCATCAGCGTGATCGCTGGCGGCTTCGGCGCGGCGAGCGATGGCGATGCGGCGGCCGCTTCCATCGACCGGCCCTGGAAGCGCGGCAGCGCCGAAGACGCGGCCTTCCTGATGAAGCAGGCCGAGAAGGTTATCATCGTTCCCGGTTACGGCATGGCCGTCGCGCAAGCCCAGCATGTGCTGCGCGAGATGGCCGATATGCTGAAGGAGGAAGGCGTCCAGGTAAAGTTCGCCATCCACCCGGTTGCCGGCCGCATGCCCGGCCATATGAACGTGCTGCTGGCCGAGGCGAATGTGCCCTATGACGAAGTATTCGAGCTGGAAGACATCAACTCGGAATTTGGCCAGGCCGACATCGCTTTCGTCATTGGCGCCAACGACGTGACCAACCCGGCGGCCAAGACCGACAAGTCCTCGCCGATCTACGGCATGCCGATCCTCGACGTTGCAAACGCCAAGACCGTGCTGTTCGTGAAGCGCTCTATGGGAGGGGTCGGCTATGCCGGCGTCGACAACGACGTTTTCTACATGGACAACACGATGATGCTCCTCTCGGACGCTAAAAAAATGTGCGAGGAAATCGTGAAGTCGCTCGGCTAGGACGCGCGCCGGGGCCGGGTGGCCCTGTTTTCCGGGCTCTATCGGAGAAATATACCAGCTCGTCCCGAGCCCGGAAACCGAAACCCTTTTTCATCGTTCTCATTAACGCCGAGATGAAACCTAGGGGCCGCAATGAGAAAACTGGGACTGATCGGGGGCATGAGTTGGGCCTCCACCGCCATATATTATGAGAAGATCAATCGCGGCGTTCGCTTGCGGTTGGGGGGGCATAGCAACGCGCCTCTTATCCTTGAAAGTCTGGACTTCGATCCGATCGCCAAGGCATTGGCTGCAGGCGAGTGGGGCTGGCTGGGAGAACATCTGGCCGATGCCGCGAAACGACTCGAACAGTCAGGTGCGGAGGGCATCATGCTGTGTTCGAACACCATGCATAAACTGTATGATCGCGTTGCCAGCGCGGTGTCGGTGCCGGTTCTCCATGTCGCCGACGCGACCGTGGCGGCGATAAGGGCAGATGGTGTGCACCGCGCGGCGCTGCTGGGCACGCGCTTTACTATGCGCGAGGGTTTTTTGCGCGAACGGCTTCAGGGCCAGGGCGTGACGCTTTCCATGCCGGAGCCCGAACGGATGGCAGAGATCGATCGCATCATCTTCGACGAACTCGTCCAGGGCGATGCGCGCGTCGAATCGAAGCGCACCATGCGAACCGTGATTGCCGAGCTGCAAAAGGCCGGCGACGAGGCGGTCGTACTGGGCTGCGCCGAGCTGGCATTGATCATCAATCCGACCAGCAACGTGCTGCCGATCTATGATACCACCGGCCTGCATGCCGAAGCCGCGCTCGAATGGGTGCTAGACGAGCCCATACCCGCCCACGCGATGGCTGCCGCCAACTGAACCGGTTTGACTCCGAAATGGATACAGAAAGCCGCTGTCGAAGCCTGCACGATCTTCGCTGCCGATAGGGAGGCGGAACGATTCGGCGTAACCGGCGAATGTTCGGCCCTTTCCTCGTTCGAGCCATATTGGACCAACTCCGCACTTCTCGGTCCGCTTCGGCGTGAATAAGGTGAACATAGATCGAACGGGGGCGAGCATCATGGTCGATAACGAGAATGGGGAGCCCGATATCGGCCAGGCCTCGTCGGTGTCCGCGGTGGCCATCGTCAGCGACAGCGCCGCCGCTGAATGCCGGTGCCGACTGGTTGCCGAAGCGGCCCGGGCCCGCGTCGTTGCCTCGGCGACTCCGGGCGACGCGGTGAAACGGCTCTCCGGTCCCATCGGGCTCGACGTCGTGATGGTCGAGATCGGCGAGGACCACGGGGTCGCCCTCGACGCGCTCGTTGCCGAACTCTCCCATAGCGCCAGGGCCGGGCGGTATCGCAGCGTCGTTTCGGTGCCGATGGACCTTGTCGATATTGCCTATGCCGCGATCGACCATGACGATGTGACGCTCCTTTGCCCGGCTAATGCGATGGATTGCGCGCTGGCGCTTGGCGAAGCCCTGTCCCGCCGGTCGCTCGCGCTCCACGATATCGGCAGCGAGCGCGGTGAAACCCGGTTGCAGCGCCTCAGCGAAGAGGTCGGCCGCATCGCCCGTGCGCTCGAGGATCTGACCCAGGAGGATGGCCCCGGCCCACGCGGCGATGGCTATCTCTCCGAGGCGCGGCAGACGTTCCGCTCGGCCCCGCGCACATTGGGCGCAGACCATATCCGCGCCAAGATCCGCACGCGCCGCCTGCGCGCCCGCTTTTTCGACGAGGACCTGTTCGCCGATCCCGCCTGGGACATGCTGCTCGACCTGATGGCCGCGCGGCTGGAGGGGCGGACGGTCGCCGTTTCCAGCCTCTGCATCGCCGCCGCCGTCCCGCCGACCACGGCGCTGCGCTGGATCCGCACGATGACCGAGCGCGGCCTGTTCGTCCGCCATTCCGATCCGCGCGACGGCCGCCGCGTTTTCATCGACCTGTCCGACGAGGCGGCCCAGGCGATGGAACGCTGGTTCGCCGCGACCGCCGAAAATGGCGAGGGCTGACCGACACCCGACTGACCGAGCCCGTGTGTCCCGGCCCCGCCGTCCGCCTCCCCACTATCCCGCGCCCGATCTTGCTTTGGGCCGCCGCTTTTGGCAGGGGCGGTGCGCACGTTCCGAAAGCGGATTCTGTGCGGGCGCTTAGCTCAGTTGGTAGAGCATCTCGTTTACACCGAGAGGGTCGGCAGTTCGAGCCTGTCAGCGCCCACCAGATTTCGGGTAAAAGAAATCGTCCTGGGGACGATTTCCCCGAAATCTCCCGAGCGACAGCGAGGGGCGTGCCGGGGAACGCCTTTTCCGATGCTCCCGAAGCGACAGCGAGACGGCAAAGGCGTAGGAAATCGTCACGGAGACGATTTCGCCGAAATCTCCCGGAAAACTGCCCGCGCGACACAGCATGGCGGCCCAGCCCAGGTTGACACTGGTTGACACAGGTCGGGGGGTAATGCCCCGCCGCCATTCCCGCCGCTCTCCTATCCCGTTATCCGCATCTCCCTGCCCAGGAATCGCACGTCCGCAACCCATCGGCCCTGTGTTTCACGGATTTTCCAAATAGGACAGGGGAAAGAGCGGGGCTTGTCGAACAGCACCGCTATTCGTTCGCGCCTTCGATTTTCGATGCGGGAATCAGCGGCCCGTCGACAATGCGTTTGAGCAAATCCGCCTGCGCGGGTTCCATCTCGACGAGCAGCGCCAGCACATTGATCACGTTCAACAGCTCACTCGTATATTCGGGCAGCCAATGATCGGGCTGGATATCGCCGAGCGGGGAGGGCTTGCGCCGATCGCCGATAATCGGGCGGCTGCGGTCCTTTTTGCGATAACTGAACCATTGGGTTAGCACAGACTTGCCCGAAACCTCGTAATTCCATGCGCCGGGCGGGACATTATCGATAAAACCGGTGCCGATGTGGAGCCGCTTGTCGGCGGCATCGTAGGACATTGTATCGGGAAAGCCCTCCGGCGTTGAAGGGATTGCACCGTCCTTCGCTATGAAGGGTCGCCGGTCCTTAGGCAGAAGCGGCTGGCTGGCCGGGCGCGGTGGATCGGCTTCGAGATCGGCGAAGCGCTCGCCGAATGCATGGAGCCAGATCACGCGCCGACCGAGCGCGGCGGCTTCGGCGAACAATTTCGTATCGGCGGTCAACGGCACGCGCAGGCCGGGGCGGATGAGATCGTCGCGGAAGGTTTCGGTGAAAGCTGGATGGGCGAGCACGGCCGCTACATAGGCGAAGACGTCAACCGGATCGGGTGCCGCGCCAAAGGCCTTGGCGAGTGCGCTGAGGACGGCGGGATTGGCGTTAGTTTGCGTGGCCTCAGCATCTTTCCAGAGGGGGAAGGCGCGGCCGCCTTTACCATTGTAATGGTCAAGATCAGGTGGAAGCGCAGTAAGAGTGATCGCGGGACCTTGTTTGGGCGATGTTTTTGAAATTGCAGTTAGAATGACTTGCTCGTTTGATTCGGTTTTCCAAATTCGTGGGCCGGGCCGATTTATCAAACGACTATCGGGAATAATCCGCTGCCGATCGAACGAGCGGAAGCCGTAGCGGATTGGATCAATTAGAGAGCGAGCCTTGATGATTGCCTCTTTCAGCTGTTCATCAGCCTCTTTTGTTTCGTCATTGGAAATTCCATATTCTATCGATTCAAGTTGTCCGTGGTGCTCCCCCAGCCCCTTGGTTATGCCTTTGGTAATGGTGCGGTCGCCACTGGGATGAGGATGAAATAGTTCAGCTCGCTTGCTCGGGGTCTCCTCCTCCAACAAGCTGTTCCACCGCCGTTCCAAAGATATTTTGTCCGGCGCGATGACCCATGTTCGACCGGGCATCGTCCCCAATCCCATGTCGCCCAGCACGGAGTCGAGGGGCACGAAATCGCCCCAGCCGCCGATGAATTCTGGAAGGAAGGGCGCTCGCCATCCGCTGGCCCCGTTTTGCCATACGCCATCATCGAGCGCGATATTAGCCAGTTCCTGCATCTTGGCATCGCGATGGCCCTTCGCTAGCGATCGATACCGCAACCGAGCCGGCTTCCCCTCATCGGTAGTGGGCGAGCGCGAGGCCAGCACAATGCAGACGGGCTGTTGCACGCCTTGAAAGATACGCGTCGAAACCGTCGGTTGCTGGCCTTCGGGCGAGCAATCGATGACCCAGACTTCGTCGCAATCACGGCGCAAATCTGCGCGCATCTTCTGAAAGCCAGCGCCGTTTAGGAAACCCGCCACGGTAATGTAACAAACCATGCCCGTGCGGCCGGTATCGAGCGGTAGAGCTTCTGGATGGCCCTGCTTGAAAACCTTCCAAGTCGCCCAGCGCCAGAAATACACATATAGATTACGCAGTTTGTGGAGATGCGTCCCCACGCCCCAATCGGGCGGGGCGAGCCAATCGTCGAAAGGCGCTGGCCGGTTCTTGCTCCCGTTCTCGATCCAGGCTCCCTTACCCTTGGCCTTCTCCTTATAAGGCGGGTTACCGATGACGACGGTGATCGGCGCGGTGAGCTTGACCTGATTGGCCGCACGGCGCGATTCCGAGATTTCTTTGTAGATGCCCGTGCCGCTTTCGAAATCGGCATGGGGATCGCCGAGCGTATTGGTGACGAACATTGCGGGGCTGCCTTCGGCCCCGAGCTCGATCATCTCGGCGAACAGGCGTAACTGTGCGACGGCAAAGGCGCCGAATTGCAGTTCGAATCCGTACATCCGCTGCGCAGCTTCCTCGATCCGCGCGGTGACCGCACCTTCGCCTTCCTTCGCGGTGACGGTGGCGGCGATGGAGCGCAGCACGGCCAGCAGGAAGGTGCCCGATCCGGTCGCCGGATCGGCGATATGCACCTGACTGTTGGCCAGCCCCTCGGGAAGCGCGAAACGCTCGACCGAGCGCAGCGCTTCGTCGCATAGCCGCACCATCGTCTGGACGACTTCGGGCGGCGTATAATAGCTGCCCGTTAGTTTGCGCAGCGTATTGTCATAGACCTCGAGAAAATCCTCGTAAAAATAGAGCCAAGCCTCGGCATCGCCCTTCGACACCTGATCCCAGCTTACGACGTCGAGGACGCGGGTAAGCGTGTCGAGCGCGGGGCCGAGCGAGAGGTCCTGCTCGGTCAGCAATCTCAGTGCGGTGCCGATCAGCGTGTTAGTCTGGCCGAGTTCTTCGCTGACGCGATAGAGCCCGTCCGCAAGCGAAATGTCGCGCGATTTGGCCATCAGCAGGCCAAAGGTGACGGCCTGGGCATAGCCGTCGGCGAAGCGTGCATCGTCGGCTTCGGGGAAGAGCAGTTTCTTCCAATCCTCCTTGAGACCGGCCAGCTTCGCGTTATCGCGGCCGAGCTGTTCGATCACCTCGTCGCGCAGGAAGCGGCAGAGCCGCGCCGAGACGCGGGCGAGTTCCTTGACGCTTTTCGGCGGGATCGGGTGCCAGCTGAGAAAATCGTTGAGCAGCGGCAGCAGGCTGGGCGGGGCGGCGAGCTTCGTGCCCGAACTTTCGACATCGCCGTCGAGATGGACGATTTCGCCAACGCGTTCGCCGTCGCGCCAGAGCGAGAAAGCGTTGCCGTCGGTATAGAGCAGATTCGGGAGCGCCTTGAGCTTGTTCCACTGCTCCTTGTCATGGCCCTTATACTTGCGGGGATCGGCGCCCTTGCCCGGCGCCTTGACCTCGATAAAGCCGTTTAGCGCCTTGTTCACATGGACGGCGAAATCGGGGCGGGTGCGCAGCTCCGCAAGCGATTTTTCTCCGATTAGGGTCAACATTTTCGGGGTTGGTTCGATTGCGGGGGCAATATCGGCGAAAAGCGTTTCGAGCGGGTTGCGAAGCTGATCCTCGGGCTGACCGCCTTCGCCCAGTTTAGCCTTGGCCGAGGCACCGAAATTACTAACAGCTTTGCGCAACGCGTCGGCTTGCGTCATTCCATTCTCCCGCTAGTTTCGAGTGGCATGATCGCTTGCCTCGTGCAACGGGCTTATGCGGCGACCACGCTTCGAATGTGGAAGGAAATTTACTTGTCGGCTTCGAATCAACTCGGCTTGGATCTGGGCGACGCAGGTAAAGCCGCAGAAATCCACATCGATCCCGAGGAAGTTCGTTCCGAATTGCATGCGATACTGGCGGAGGCACGGACTGCGACCCATGATTGCCCATGGGATTTGCGGACCTTTCAGTATCACAAGACCGTTTTCCCGCAGATGAGCAACTGGCTGCCGTCCGACGAGGCTGAGCAGTTGCGTTTCGAATTCCAATCGGAGGTTGAACGGATAGAGGCGTTGCTCGCCGCTTGAGCCCATCCGGACGGTCGCACGTACAGCTTCGTCAAACCCCCCGCACCACCTTTACCGCCATCCCGATCCATTCCGGGTCGCTGATCACCTGCTGTTTGCCGCCGGCTTCCAGCGGCAGCACCTGCAGCCGGTCTCCCTCCCGCCCGATGAGCCGCCCGAACAGATAGCGCCCGGCGGGGCGGGGGAGGAGGACGTCGCGGTTGAGGGCGCTGGCATAGGCGTCCGGCTCCAGCCGTTCGCACCAGATTTCGTCGCCCGGGCGATAATCGCCGATGCCGGTCGCGGCCTGCACGGCGACCATGCCCGGCGTCGGGCGCGGGGGCGCGAGGCGGGTTTCGTGGCGCGGCGCCTGCGCGCCTTCGGCGGACAGGATCGCGGCGACGGGCAGGTCGCCCTGTTCGGGCAGGCGGACAAGGTCGCTCGCCTCGACGCCCAGCGCATCGGCGATGCGGTTGAGCCAGGCGACCGAGACGGTGCGCATGCCGGTTTCCAGCCGGCCGATCGTCTGGGCGGTGGTCGGCGGCGCGCAGCGTTCGGCAACTTCCTGCAATGTCAGTTTCTTCGCCTTGCGGATATCCCGGATCGCGGTGATCATGACCTACTCCCTGTTTTTCGTCAGACCTTCGGCTTTGCCTCGGGCGCCGCACCGGTCCGCACCCCACCCGGCCTCCCACTGAGTGTATCCTGATGGGAGGCCG
>Ga0214472_10000067_pt1 | contig 143697 bp, 115 predicted proteins | sample RVTome_6_FD_207662 | JGI IMG/M metagenome (GOLD analysis project Ga0214472, IMG submission 207662) | Soil microbial communities from uranium-contaminated site in the Upper Colorado River Basin, Wyoming, United States - RVT140D175 | ecosystem: Environmental > Terrestrial > Soil > Contaminated... | reverse complement strand
ACCACTACGAGACCGCGTTCAAGAACTGCTTGGTCAGCCGGTCGATGTCTCCAGTACGGCAAAGATGGGGCGTCTCGAAGAGCTCAATGGACATGGTGGCCTGACGGGGCGGTTGTGGGAACCCGACGGAACCCGCTGGCTTTGCCACTTCAAGCCGGAACACGTGGAGCAACTACCTGATGCTTGGATGCGTCCAGTCCGTCTCATCGGCCGTGCGACTGTCGTGGAGGGCAAAGAGCGCATTCTTGAGGTTGAATCGGTCGACGTGCTCGACGGGGAGATGACCGTCCCCTCGCAGGCTGCGCCTTTCTGGCAATCTCTCGCTCTCGATAAGCTTGCCGAACAACAGGGGGTTGGGGCGGTCGAGGATCTCGACGAGATCAGTGCGCTTTGGCCCGTGGACGACGACCCGGACGACCTTCTCTGCCACGTGCTTCACGAACGTGCAGCGCGTCGGGCCCTCGAAGACGGAGGTGACGCAGCATGAGCGTCGTGCTCCTCGACACCAGCGTCGCAAGTCTCCTACACCCGAAGAAAAAGTCTGATGAGCTGCGCGCGAAGTATGAGCCGCACATGCGCGGAGAGACGCTCGCCTTGAGTTTCCAATCGGTGGCCGAGTTATGGGATTGGGCAGAGGCCAATAAGTGGGGTGAAAAGGCACGTTCGGGGCTTGACGCGTTCGTTCGGCGCTTCCTTGTTGTCCCCTACGACTACGAATTGGCCAAGGTCTGGGCCCGTGTCATGGCAACATCAAGAAGCGCGGGTCATCGACTGGAGGCCGGTGATTGCTGGATCGCCGCGACCGCCGTGCATCGCGGTATCCCCCTGCTATCGCATGATCGCGATATTGTCCGTCAACGGATTAATGGTCTCGATGTTGTAAGCTTTTTGAACGACCGACAGAACCCTGATGAGTGACCGACTGCTCCCGGAACTTCGACAAATACTTGCCCGTCCACGGCATTCTAGCCCGAAGCCACGAACGACGGGAGCGTCGGGAAGCTGTACATCGCGATCATGTAGCACGCGGGTGCGCTGATGCGCGTCCGTCGACTCTACATCCTTTGGATGCTACCCCGCGAAGATGTGCGCACGATGCCACGCGAGAGCATCGGGGTCCGGCGCGTAGCGCGTAGGGAGGCGCAGCTTCTTTCCTTCGATCGCCAAAAGCGCTGTCCGGTGAATCTCGCTGGGTCTGCCGACGCGGAGGCGACCCGAGACGACAACGCGGAGGTTTTCGTCGAAGGTGATGAGCCCGCGGTCGAAGGCGCGATCGTGAAGCGCGGATAGGGCGATGCCGTTTCGCGGGTCGACGCGTCGGCCCGCGTCGCGCGACCATGGGATAATGTGGCTGGCTTGGAGGAGCGCGGGGACATTGATCCCGGAAATCGCGCACGCGAAATCGTAGCCGGCGAGCACCGTGGCACGAAAGAGCGATTGGACGCGTCGCGTCCGCACGTTCCTCACAATCTCTGTGTCGCCGATCCGACCAACCAGTTCCGCAATTGATTCCTCTGTTTCAGGGACCGACGGGCGAATCCGCAGCCGTTGCAGGGCGCCCTCGCTTTCTGCCGCCAGGGATTCCCAGTCGGCTTCGAACTCTACAAAGACCGCACGATCGGCGGCCGATGCATTACGTAGCCCAGCAGCCCCTCGTGCCTCATGGACGGGATCAAGGCTCGCAAGATTGCACAGTTTCATCGATACCGAACTGGGTGTGCGGTTCAGCTTCTTCGCGAGAGTGATTATGTCAGAATTGCCGCGGTGCAAACGACCGAATGGTGTGCGGCAATAGAGGTTGAAGGCGACAAGCAGCTCGTCACGGCTCCAGGATTTGCGCTGCGTTGCCATGTGGGGAAGCTTGCCGTCCGTACACGGTTATGCGCCAGTCGCACCGAGAGAGGACCGCTTCCTCACGGTCGCGGCTCTGAATAGCGTGGCGTGGGCGTCTGGGTCTTTTTCAATCGAGAGGGCGATCCGGAAGGTACGCTGACCGCGGAAGCGGGCGGCGCTGAAGCCCTCGCTCAGCCCGCCCGGTCCCGCGAAGACATCGATCACCGGTATCGGGTCCGAAGCCGCCATGCCGTTGCCGCTCCTGCGAATCGAATACGTGGAGTCGTGGACCAGGATACCCGGCCGGTCGCGGTCCGGGAAACCTTCGGAAGCTCCGATCGCTTGCGCACCGTCCGTAATCCGTTGCGACTCGGGTGTTTTGGAGCTTTCGTGCTCCAGCTTTTCGTTGGTCATTGTGCCCTCGATCCGAAGCCCTTGCATCAACCGACGTTCCGTCGCACGGTTTCGATCAGTTGCCCCACGGCCTCCCAATCGGGCATCGTGCCGTCCTACCGTCCCAGTTCCTGGCTGCGGCGCCGGGCGGCGATGAGAGGGTGGGCGGATGCTCAAGACCGCTTCCTGACGGGCGCGGCTCTGTATGGCTTGGCATGTTCTACCGCCCGAGTTCCTGGCTGCGGCGCCAGGCGGCGAGGACGGAGCGGGCCGATGCACAAAACCGCTTCCTGACGGGCGCGGCTCGGAAGAAAGCCCGGGCGCGGCTCTGTTTGGGGGCGCGGTTGGGTTGGTGTCTTCTCCGCTTCCTGACGGGCGCGGCTCTGTATGCCTTGGCACACACGCTCTACCGGCCCAGTTCCTGGCTGCGGCGGCAGGCGGCGAGGAGGGAGTGGACGGATGCTCAAAACCGCTTCCTGACGGGCGCGGCTCTGTTTGGGGGCGCGGCTCTGTTTGGGGGCGCGGCTGTGCTTGCCTTGGCATACACACGCTACCGTCCGAGTTCCTGGCTGCGGCGCCAGGCGGCGATGAGGGCGTTGCAGATGTGGTCGAAGACGTTGCTTTGGCGCATGGACTCGAGGGCGGCCTGGGTGGTGCCGCCGGGGGAGGTGACCTTGTCGCGGAGCACATTGGGGGGCTCGCCGGATTCGAGCATCATCCGGGCTGCGCCGAGGCAGGTCTGCTTGGCGAGGATGTCGGCCTGCTGCCGGGAGAGACCGGCCCGCTCGCCGGCGGCGACCAGGGCCTCGGTGAAGAAATAGAAATAGGCCGGGCCACTGCCGGAAAGCGCGGTGACGGCGTCCATCTGGGCCTCGTCGTGGATGACAATGCAGCGTCCGCCGGCCTCGAAGATCCGCTGGGCACGGAGCAGATCGAGCTCCTGGGCGTACTGCCCCTTGCACACGCCGGCCATACCCGCGCCGACGTGAATCGGGAGGTTGGGCATGGCCCGCACGACGCGGGTGGGGCGGCCCGGGAAACGGCGCTCGATCGAGGTGGTGGCGACACCGGCCATGATCGAGACGATCAAGTGGTCCTCGCGGATCAGGTCGGCGATGCGATCGCACACGTCGACGTACTGCTGGGGTTTGACGGCCAGGATGATGATGTCGCTGCTTTCGACGACGTGGCGGTTGTCTTCGGTGACGGCGATGTTGAAGCGGTCGGCGAAGAGTTGTCGGCGCGTTTCGGAGGGGTCGGAGGCGATGATGCGGTCGGCGAAGAGCAGCGTGTTGCGGACGATGCCGTGGACGATGCCCTCGGCGGCGTTGCCGGCCCCGATAACCCCGATCTCGAACTGAGTCGCCATCGGGTGATCAGGATACCGGCGGGACCGGCCCGGACCAAGGCGCGGATGTGAGCTCGGCATCTGGGGCGCGGATTGCGCCGAGCGTATAGCGTATACTGTCGGCGTGATCGAGGTCCGAGACGACGGCGGGGGCGTGCTGCTTGGGGTGAAGGTGGTCCCTGGCGCTTCGCGGACGGGGTACACCGGGCCGTGGCAGCGGCGGGCGAAGATCGTGGTCGCCGCGGCGCCGGAGAAGGGCAAGGCCAACGAGGCGCTGCGGCGGTATCTGGCGAAGCTGCTTGGGGTGCGGCGTCAGGATGTAACGGTGGTCTGCGGTCAGACCACAGCGCTGAAGACAATCAGGATCGATGGGGTGACGGTTGCGGCGGTGCTGGCCGCCCTGTCACCCGATCGATCCTGAACGCCTTTCTGCCAACGCGCCGGCGGGGTTATCCGCCCGTTGACAACGGGCCAACCACCGTCATGCGATGCAGCGTTTCGCTTCGCCGGTGACGTGGACTCGCCTTTGCCGCCGCCCATAAGGGGCAGCGCTACACTCTCTGCTGCGGGTGCCTATCCACCGTAGGAAAACTGTCCGGCGATCATTTCGTGGACTTCGATCGTGTTGTAGACGATCAGGGTCCGGTTGAAGACGTCGATCTGTCCGCGTCCTCCGTTGGCGGTCCAACTGCTCGGCTCGACGACGCGCTCGATCAGATCGCGGAGCTCCTTGAGCCGGTCGTCGAGCTTCTTTTCGGCCTGCTCGCCGCCCTGCTCCTGGCCCTGACCGCTGCTCGAACCGCCAAAGACGTTCTGGCTGCCTCCGCCGCCACCGCCTCCGCCGCCACCGCCGCTGCGCCCGGCCTGCTGGAGGTCGATGACCGGGGCTTCGCGTCCGAAGTCGGGCACGTGGAAGAGGATGTCGGCTACGTCGTAGATGCGAAGGTAGAGCTTGCGTCCGAAGTCCGACCGACTGGAAAGCCAAAGAGTGTTGCCGAACGCGCGGAAGGCGAGCTCGCCGCTTTCGGACAACTGGTCGAGGGTTTCGTTAAGCACGTGAGCCACCGTGCTGTTGGTCATCCGCAGCGTAACGAGCGTCTCACGGCCGACGCCCTCGACGTTGAGCGGGCCCCACCGCACGATCACGTTCACGCGGCCGTCGCTCTGATCACCGATCCAGTCGACAACCTCCTCGAAGGTCCGCTCGACCCAGTCGATCGAATCGACGCGGCGCTGGAGCAGTTGGGCGGCCGGCGAGGTCCCACGCATGGTCGGGGCCTGGATCTCGGCCACGGCGCTTACGGGAAGGGTGGCTGATTGCTGAGCGGAAGCCATTGCAGCCCAGCCGCCCCATGCGGCGAGCCCAACGCTGAGGCACGTCGTTTTGGTCATTGCCGTTTCTCCTTCGGTCGTTCCCTATGGCAGCGCCTGGCGGGACGTGCCGGCCGCGACCCCGCGCCCGGCTCCTGGCCTCCATCGTGTCCAATAAATGGTACCCGCGCCGAATCTCAAGGCAAATCGGGGTTCGAGATTGACGCCGCGCATGGGCGTCGAGCTTCGCGGGACAAGCCCGATCCAGCCGCGGTTGTCTTCTCGGCCAACGACCGGGGCCCGATCGGCCCGGCCCGACAAATTCCGACAATTCGGCGGCCCGGCCCGCGGTTTCGGGGGCCCGCCGGCAGGTGTTCTTTCAAGGACACGGCCCGCAGGGGGTGGGACCGGTCGGCCTGTAATGTATCTGCTTGTAGCCTTCGACCACGAACCCGATGTCCCGGAAGTTCACCTTCGTCCCGCAGATCGGGGGCGTGTTGTCGCGGAGCATGCAGCTTGCCTGGATGGGTGCGCCGGCCGGGGGTGGCGCGGGATCGAACGCGATCCCCTTGAACTTCTCGACCACCTCGTTGATGTCCGGGAAGTTCGGCTCGGCGCCGCCGAACGGGGTAATGACGTCGCCCCACTTGGCCGTCGGGACGGTGAGGACGGTCGAGTAGCAGGTCTCGTCATCCAGATCGGGGCAGTCCTCGGCGACGATCTGGACCTCGTAGACGGAGCAGGGAATCACCGCGGCGCCGAACAGGTGGATGACGTCGACATAGGCGTCCGCGCCGAGATCGGCGGCCAAGCCGTCGCGGCTCCAGTAGCGGAAATGGGGGCAGCACTGAAGCTCGGAGGAGACGAAGTCCTGCATGGGCGGGGCTGTGAACTCCGAGCACCGCAGAGGCGGCCCGGCCCAGCGCACTTCGTCCTCGAACGCGGACAGATCGGGCAGGGTTCCGGGACGCGGCGCGCAGCCGTTGACGGGATCCTCGACCTTGTCGATGTACATTCGACGGAGCCGCACGCGGATTGCGGTCGGGATTCCGCCGGCGTCGAAGGCCGAGGGCGTCCGGATCGATACGACTCGTGATTTCGGCGCTCCGCGGCCGGGGTTGGCCGCGTCCTCGGCGGCGAGCGGACGGAGCTGGGTGATGCCGCAGGTGCCGGGGTCCGGGCTCAGGTCGACGGCGAGGCTTCCGGTACCTGTGTCGCCGGACCAACCGGCGAGGCGAATGAGGTAGCAGTGTCCGGCGAGTACGGGGGTGGAGACGATCGACGGACCGCCGCCCAGCCCGCAGGTATCGTCGCCACAGGTCAGCAGTTCGGCGTTGTCGGACGGGCATTCGCAGTCGATGCCGCCGCCGTAGACGGCCATGATGGTGTCGAAGCCGGTTGTGTTGCAGAGACTTGCGGTCATGATGCCGCCGCACGGGGCCGTGTAGGTGAACCAGAGGTCGGCGCCGAAGGGCTGGCTGCCGACGCCGCAGGGGACGGTCACGGGGCCGTCCAGGGTGGCGCAGCGGTTGTCGATGGGGACGCTGAGGCTGGTCGTGCTCGGCAGGGCGAGTGCGTCGGGGCACGCGTCGTTGGCGAAGACGGGAAGCTGCGTGCAGGCGTCGATCTCGCCGCACAGGCCCGCGCCGGAGGAGATGCCTCCGCGGCCGTAGCATCCTCCGGCGAGGACGTCAAGGCACGTGCCGCAGCCGCAGCAGCTCTCCTGGCACTCGTCGGGGACGCCGTCGTTGTTCATGTCGTCGGAGGGTCCGAGAGCGATATCGCAGGCGTCGAGCACGCCGTTGCGGTTGCAGTCGGCGGCGCTGCCGTCGGCGAGCTGGCAGAGGTCGAGCGTGGTGTCGTTGTCGCAGTCGTCCTGGGGGTCGCATTCGTCGGGGACGCGGTTGCCGTCGCAGTCGTCGCTGGTTCCGTTGCCGATGTCGCAGATGTCGCGGGTCCCGTTTGGCTGGCAGTCCTGATTCGGCTCGCACTCGTCGGGGACGACGTTTCCGTTGCAGTCGCCGCTGGCGCCGCAGCCGACGACGTCGCAACGGGTGCCCGGCGCGCCGCAGGCCACGTCGCAGTCGTCGTCGATCCCGTTGCCGTTGCAATCCTGGGGGATCCGCAGGAAGTACACGTCCTCCTCGTTGTTGAAGGTCGCGGCGTAGGCGAGGTTCGCCCCGCCGTTGTCGGAGATCATGTGGTAGTAGTCGCCAATCTTGTTCTGCTGCGGATACCCGAGTTGAGGGTTGAACTGCGGCGTCAGCGGGACGTTGGCGGACCAGGTCCGCCCGGCGTCGAGCGAGTGGGAATAGTAAACCTCACATAACAGGTTGCCGCCCGGGTCGCCTCGGGTGTCGTTCCAGATCATGTCGATCCGGCCGTTGGGTGCGACGGACATGGTGGCGAACCAGTTCCAGGTGTTGAGGCCGGGGAGGTCGTTGACGCGGACCGGCTCGCTCCAGTTCTTACCCCCGTCGACGCTGCGAACGAACTTGACGTTGGTGATGTTCCCGTCGTTCTGCGTCAGGGTGAGGTCGCGCACCGTGGAGGCCATGTACGCGTAATCCTGGAACGCCCCGCCGGAGCGATCCACCTTGATCCACACCTGGCCGAGCAGGCCCGCCGGGTTGATCCCGCCGGTGACCGTACTGCCGCCGAGATCGACGCTGCGCACGAAACCGAAGGTGGGGCTGAGGCCGGCGTCGCGGGCGTCGGTCGACCTGGCGAATAGATGTCCGCGCGACGGCGACAACGCCGAACCGCCGATGTAGAGCGTGCCGTCGGCACCGACGTCGAGCGTACCCCATTTGACGTTGGGGAGCGGGCCCGGGACGAGACTTCCGAAGGACAAACCGCCGTCGACGGAGCGGGTGAAGTCGTTCGGCGGACAGCAGGTGAACTGGATGTTCCAGTTCTGGTAGATGTTGCCGGACCCGACGCTGAGGGTCTGGTCGATCGTCATCCACTGCTTGTCACCGCCGAAGGAGTTGACGACCAGCGGCCAGGTCACACCGCCGTCGGCAGAGCGGAACATGTCCACGCGGAACGTGTTCGCCGTCGGCGTGGTGAGGCTCGAGTAGAAGAAGTTGCCGGACGAGTCAGCGGCCAGGACCGGATCGCTGCGGAAGACGCCGGGGGTCAGTTTGCCTGCGGTCCATGTCAGGCCGCCATCGTGGCTGTAGGCGTAGCCGGCCTGGCGGAAGTTGCTCGCTACGGTGTCGAATTGCCGCCAGCCGACCACGATGCGGTCCGGGTCTGTCGGGTCGATGGCAATGGACGGCTCGTTGGCGGCGTCACCGACAATGTTGTTCTGGCCCGCGGTGACGTTGACCTGCCGGCTCACGTAGGGACCGAGGGTCACGATGGTCGCTGCGGCGCCTTCGACCGCACGCCGGTCGGGTGCGGGCTCCGGCGATCCGGCGGAGCGTTCGGGCTCCATCTCAGTCCCGATGGGCGCAACGGAGGTCCCCGTGGGTTCAGTCGGGGTTCTTCCTCGTGCGGCTTCCTGAACGCGCTCCTTGGGCGCGTCAGCGCCCGTTGCGGGGCCGGGTCGAACGTCCGCGACGGCTACCAAGGAAACGAGGACGGTCAGGATTGCAAGGATCAGAAGCGCGCGGCGCGCGATGCCGGTCCGTTCGGACATCTCGAAACCTCCTTCTCAGACCGCCTGCGTTACTGCGGCTGTCGCACGGACGACGAGCCGAAGGCGGGTACGTCGGCTGGATCCTGCGTGCCCCCACGAGGTTTGCCCTATTGGGACTCGGTCCCGGTGCGCCATCTTATCCGATTTGCGGGCCGCGGGTCAAGTGGTTTCCGGGCCGTTGCCGGCGATGAAGGCGCACGCATCGGGACGCGGAGCAGTGGTTCGTTGGCGGCATCTCCGCAGTCAGTGCGATCGAGTCGTCGGCGCGGTCGGGCTAGCGTTGTCCACACCAAAGGAGGAGCCGTTGAGGGATGATAGGTTCCGTCGGTCCCGGCGCCGTCTCGACGATCAGCCCGCTCGCAACGGCGATGTCGGCAAGGTGATCCGCATCGACGTCCGCAACGGCGACACCGGCCATGCCGGCGAACCCGGTCGTGGGAAGCCCCGATGCCGGGTCGAACCGCCAGCCCCCGTTTCCATCGCCGTAGATCGCGAAGACGCCGCGCACGAGTCCGCCGTCGAGCGTAAGCCGGCCGGAGACTACCATGTCGAGGTGGCCGTCGCCGTCGAGGTCACCCAGATCGAGCCCCTGGGCGCCGCCGCGCATTTCGGAGAACACGTCGGGGGCTTTGTGCCACGATGTGTCACTAGTCTGGAAGTAGACCTCCGGCCCGTCGACCCAATTGGCGACGGCAAGGTCGGTCCGTCCATCTTCGTTCAGGTCGCCGACGGAGACGCCGTGATAGAGACCGTGCATCATGGGGCTGGGGAGACCTTCCGAGGCTTCCCGCCAGCCGCCGTTCCCGTCGCCAAGCCAGACGCGCGGCCCGACGCCCATGCAGGCGACCAGGTCGGGCGTCCCGTCGGCGTTCAGGTCGGCAAGAACAACCCGGTTGGCCCAGCCCTCGCGCGGCAGGTCCGCCTCGGTCCAGACCCAGCTCTGCCCGCTGCCGTCCGACAGGTAGACGTTGAGCCCGCCCTCGTCACTGGCCGCGGCGACGATGTCGGTGAAGCCGTCGCCGTTGACGTCGCCCACCGCCACGTCCTCGGCCCCGAGGCGGATTTCGAACCCCGTGTCACCGGGCCGGACCGCGGGCGGGTGCATTGACCGGGCAACCCCGGTCCACCGCCCGGCGCCGTCACCGAGGTAGACGAAGACGCCCTGGCAATGGTCGGCGACGACGAGGTCCAGCCGGCCGTCGTTGTTCACGTCGGCCGCGGCAAGTCCGCCGCCGCAGGATCGCTTCTCATAGGCCAGACCCGCCGATGATTCTCGCCATGTGCGTGACGGGCCGTGGAGCCAGACCCGCGGTCCCCTGCCGAGGCGCGGCAATGCGGCAAGGTCCAGGAGCCCGTCCGCGTTGAAGTCGGCCAGGATCGGGTCGCACTTCCACATACCCTCGGTCGGGAGTCCCTCGGAGCAAAGGGCGAATCGCGCGGGTCCGCCCGGCTCACGGTCCGGGGACACGGCGCGCGGCTCGGCGCCCGCCGAGGCCCGGCCGGTGATGCGACTGCAACCGGAGCCCGCCGGTGCGATAAGCAAGGCGCAGGCGATGTGGCGACAAAGTCGTTGGCGTATCTTCTTGCCCGTCATTGCCGAATCAGGTCGCGGTACCAGATGCCCTCCCGGCGAACCCAGGACTCGACCGTGCGGACCGAAGTCGTCGGGAGTTTCGTCAAGCTCGCATCGGTGAGCTTGTAGTCGTAACGGACGCCGACGCGGCCGCGATCGGCGATCGCCTCGACCCACAGCAGCTCATAGGACAAGTACCCGATTTTCCGTTCGCCGTCGATGAACTGCTCCTGGGGAACCGCGGCGTGGTCCTGCGGGTCGCAGCGCGCGTAAAGCTCGTGCCACCGGCTCGATGCGCGCAGGGGCCAGGTCTGAAGGAACCGCTCGCGAAGCCGCGCCTCTTCGGCGAGGTCGCGAACGACCGGCGGTTCCGGGTAATCCGAAAGCTCACTCTGCGGGACCGGATACCAGCGGCCGTCCTCCCGCCGCCATTTCTGCCAGGCGTCCGTCTCGCGCGGCGCAACCGCTGGGAAACGCGGCAGGAAGGATTCGTACACGACACGGACCCATCCGAACGGCCCCTGCGCCACCGCGTCGTCCACGCGAAAGCGGTGGATTCGGATCGGGTCGGCCTGCGGCCGGCGGGCCACGTACGAGTCGAACTCGACCTCGTCGCGAACGGCCTGCGGCTCGAACCCGAACAGAACGGCCCAGTCCTCGTCGACACGCGACTGCCAGTATCGTGCCGCACGCGGCTTCAACTCGCGATCAGCCTCGAAGTCCGGTCGCGTAACGTGCGGGCGCAGGTCGTGCTCTGGGACGGCAGGAGCGGGCGGCTCGGTGCGGACGGCATCCCGCGCACGAAGGCAGCCGGCGAGGGTCGCCGGACAGACCAGAAGCGCAAGCATCAGGGAGCCGGTTATCGAACGCGCCACGCGGTCATGGTACGCGTTGGTTGGACTGCGGTCGAGATCGGTTGCTGACCCGTTCGATTTCGACCATCGGCGGGCGAAGCTCGGACGGCGGCGAGATCAGGTCGTAGAGAATCGCCGCCGGCTCGACGCCCATTCCGCTTAGCGTTCCGCCCGCGGCGGCATCGCCGCAGCCGGACCCGGACACCTCCATGAGCTTCGCGCTCACACCGAGGATGGCGGCGGGGAAACTGCACGCGAAGGGATCGCCGAACTCGCCGCGGTCGATGCAGTCGGGCCCGTCGCAGCGGGTGCTGGCCACGCCGTCGACCCGGGCCTTGCCCATGTCCGTCTGAAGGTGCTGGCGGAGAAAGTTGTTGGCTACGTCGTATTGGCTGAACAGCGTCTGGTCCCAGCACGTGACGCAGCGCTCAGTGCCGGAAAAGCGCGTTTCGTTCATGTTCCAGATGTCGAACTTGACCTTCGTGGTGATGGGCCCGACGTTGTCCTGCCGCAGGTCGGCGGTCACCGGCATGACGGTCAGGTCGGTATCGAGCGTGGTCACGCTTCGGCCGGCGCTGCGGAACTGTCCGCCGCTGGCGTTGAAGATGAGCAGGAGCTTCTCGGGCGGGGCATCGTACTCCAGCCCGTTGAGCAGAATCTGGCCCGGGGTCTGGTCCGTCGGCACGCCGTCCCGCGAGCCGTGCGCCTGAAACGCGTAGGCGTTGTACTCCCAGCTCGATGCGGTGGCGTAGTGGACCGTCGTCGCGCTGCCGAGCAGTTGGTTCCACTGAATCTCGGCCCCGCGGACATCGACCGCCCACGCCACCAGGAAGCCGCGCACGGTCCGCGTTCCGTCCGGACCGTCGGGGTCGGGCCGGCCCGCAGGCGCAGCGGGGTCGAGGACGGAAAACGGCTGGCAGCCGGCAGGCAGACCGGTGGCGGCGGACCAATACGTCGGCTGATGGGCGGTCAGTAGAAGCTGGCAATCGGCCCAGTTCCAGCCGGGGTGGGGCCGCTCGGTGATCTCGCGGGTCACGGGGTCGATCTGCGGCCCGAGCGGGCGGTCGCCGTTGACCATGTACACCTGGATGTAGACGTCGTCGGGCCCGTCGTTGCTGATGCTCAGGAGGGTGTCCTGGATGACGTTGCCGTCGGCATCCCACTTGATCTCGACGGCGGGGAAATGGAGCAGGCTCCCCTTCTTGCTGATGCCTGCGCGGCCGAATTCGGGGAGCGACTGGCCGAACGCCGCCGGCGCGAGCATCACTCCCAGACACGCGCCCCCAGCCCACCGCCACGACGTGCGTCGCATCGGCTCCTCCCTCTCTTGCGCAAAAGCGTAGTGCGTCGAATACGAACCGCCTCGGCCAGTCCGCCGCGCGGCAGGACCGGCCGCGATTGGCGACCATGTTATCATTCCCGCGGCGCGACTGCAAGGTTGGAGCGGACGGCGCAGCGCGGGCGTCCGGCCGACCGGTCACGGCGGCGGGGGTTATTCGGACCTTGTCGCGCAGACCTTCGCCCACCGCTTTATGCGGCCGTGCCGGGACCAAGGGAGCCGGAAGAGCCTGGACCTGTACGCGCCCCGTTCCGGGAACGGCAGAGCGTTGGATCCGTGAGCCGGGGCGGCCCGTCGGATCGCGGCGCCGTTGCGTCGCGGCCCGTGAATCGGTAAACTCTCGACTTCCGGTGCGACGCTCGGCGCGGCCGATGCCGTTGCGTAAACGCTGGGGGCTTAGGAGCGTTCAGCTCTTTTCATGGAACAAGGGAGGAGTTCAGCGTGCTGCGTCCAAGTATGCACGTCGTCACCCTGGCCGCGATGCTGATTGTGTCGCTGCAAGCGGCATCCGCGGAGGACCGGCCGAGCGCCAGCGGAAAGGCCAGCCTGCTGGTCTATCCGACGGTCGAGGTCAAGTGGAGCGACACGGGTCAGGTCACGCAGGACACGTTCCTGAACATCGTCAACGACTACCCCGAAGAACTCTACGTTCAGGTGTTCTTTGTAAACGGTGACGGTCCGCTCGACGCCGTCTTCGAGGACGGGGAGAAAGTCGAGCCGGCGCATCCCGGCTGGAACACCGTGCGGGCGCCCTTGTTGCTCACACCGGAAGAGCCGACTTACTTCTCCGCGCTCACCGGCCTGCCGGCGCTGCCCCGGGCGTTCAGCGAGCTGGATCCGTTGGGCCGCCCCGACCCCGAGGGCCCCCCGGGCAGCCGCGTCCTGCGCGGCTACGCCCTGGCGTGGGCGATCAACAAGGACGGCGACGAGGTTTATTGGAATCACCTCGCCGGCGACGGGGTAGTGGTCAACTATGAGACCGGCTCCGCCTGGCAGTATCAGGCCGAGTCGTTCCGGGCCCTTTCCGGCAGCCGCGGGCTTCCCACGGACGGCAATCCCGGGCAGCTCCTGCTCAACGGCGTCGAATACGACGCCTGCTATGACACGCTCTTCCTGAACTTCTTCTCCGCCGGCGCTCAGGATCCCTCGCGCCTGGCCATCGACGCCATGATGGACACGGACCTGTCGCTGGCCCTTCCCGGCGTCGATCTGCGGGCCGTCAACTTCGGGCCCATCACCACCGACCTGACGCTGGACATCTGGAACCAGAACGAAGTTCGCTTCGCCGCCCCCAGCCGCCTGATCACCTGTTGGGACCAGAAGCTGCTCGGCAGCTACGTGGAGCCCAACTACTTCTCCCGCGTCCATCTCCAGACCGACGCCGGGCTCGCCCGGGTCAACGGTGAAGCCAACCTGGACTGCGAGACGTTCGCGATCCCGGCGCCGCTTCTCGGCGTGTCGAACAAGAAGCTGTCGCTGCTCGATCAGAACTGCCTGGCCGAGTCGGGGATGAACCTGGCGGGTGAGGGATGTGAGGAGGCGAGCGTGATCTACGACCCCCGGCCCGTCGAGACGCTGAACTCGCACAGCGGGGATTGCGATCTGAACGAGGTCATCGATCTGCGCGACCTGGTGAAATTCACGGGCTGCGTGTCGGGCCCGCTCGGCGGCCTGCTGCACCCGCACTGCCAATGCGCGGACTTCGACGGCGACATGGACGTGGACGAAGTGGACTATTCCGTGTTTCTGAACGTTTTCGGGACAGCGCCGGCCGCGGCCGGAAACTGATTCAAGGGTTGGGAAGCGCCTCGGCGCCGCCGGCGGGCGACGCTTGAACAAGAAGGAACTCCTAGAATGACGCGCTGGATGACTCCGGCTGGTGAATGGCTCCGCCAAGGTCGCGGGACGAGCCTGATGCTCGTCGGTGCTTGGGCCACGGCCGTCCTGCTCGGACCGACCACGGCTGCCGCGCAGCTACAGTGCATCGACAACGACGGCGACGGGTTCGGCAATCCGGGAAACCTAATCTGTCGCAACGGCGGTCAGCGAGACTGCAACGACGATGACCCACTCATCAACCCGGGGGCGCCAGAACTCTGTGACGGGATAGACAACGACTGCAACAATCTGATCGACGAGACCTTCTTCGCCATTGCCCGCGACGGAGCACGTATCTGTTCCGGCGGCCAGAACGACGGCGGAATCTGCGACGGACCGGAAGAGTGCCCGGGAGGTGAATGCAAGCCCCTGTCACCGGATACCTTCGGGCAGTTTCAGGAACTGGTCGTGGGGTCGGCGTGCGTCGCCGGCTTCGGGCCGTGCACCGCATTCGGCCGAGTCGTCTGTGTCGAACTGCGAATCGCCGAATGCGACGCCAGGCCGACCGATCCGCCCGGGACCGAGGGGCCCTATCCCGACCCGACGTGCAGCGACTTCATCGATAACGACTGCGACGGACAAGTGGACAACGGGACCGACGGCGACAACTTCGACACGTGCGTCGGGCCGGAACTATGCGACGGCATCGACAACAACCGCGACGGGCTGGTCGACGAGATCTTCAACCTCGACGAATCCTGCACCATCGGCATCGGCACCTGCCAGTCGTTCGGCAAGATGATTTGCAGCTCGAACCGCACCGGCGTCATTTGCAGTGCCGCGGGCATCGAACCGAAGCAGGAAGGTCCGGCCGGGTCCAAGACCTGCTTTGACAAGGTCGACAACGACTGCGACCGCCTGACCGACTTCGCCGATCCCGACTGCCGGCAGGAGGAGCTGTGCGACGGGAAGGACAACGACGGCGACGAGCTCATTGACGAGGATTTCCCGGACCTGCGTCAGCCCTGCACCGCCGGCACGAGCAACTGCGTGGGCGTCGGCATCAACGTGTGCAGCGCCGACGGCACCGGGACGGTCTGTGCCGCAATCCCGCTCCGCCGCGCACCGGAGGGGACCGACAAGAAGACCTGCTCCGACGGCATCGACAACGACTGCGACGGATTCACCGACGCCGAGGACGCCAACTGCGGCACCGCCGACCTCAGCGTGTCCTGCCGGCTCATCCCCGGCATCTGCCGCGACTGCGTCGGCTGGTACTTCCTCGACTGGACCATAACCGGCGGCGATCCCAACACCGTCGTCACCCCGGAACTGCTGGCCATGAACTCCGAGGGCGAGACCCTGGCCCGCACCACGGTGGCGAAGGGCGACACTGCCAAGCTCGCGGCGCTCGACGTCCCCGATGACTGCGTCCGCGTCGAGTCCATTGGCAACCGGCACCTGGTTTACGCCGAGGTGCCGATGCTTCGCATCATCGTGGACAACGGCAAGAACCACGCCGAGGCCTACTGTTCCAACACGAACTACCTGGACGTTCTCCAACCGTCGGGCCAGGTGGTCAGCGAGTCCTCCGGCGACATCACCCCCCTGTTCGGCATCATCACGCTCGTAAACCCGCAAACGTTGTTCCTGAAGGTCGATGGGGTGGACCTGTTCGCGGCCCTGGGGATCAACCCGGCGTTCGAGCTTCCCGGCGGCCCGTTCAACGGGGTCGTGAACATCAATGGAAAGCCGGTGGTCGTTTCGAATCTGGTCATCGACACCCGGCCGCTCGGCGTGCTCAGTTCCAATACCGTGCGGGGCACGCTGTCCGGGCTCGGCTGCGGGGAGCATATCGTCGTGCTCGAGGGCGACCCGCTGCCCGGCGCGCTGCGCGAGCCGCGCCGCGAGGCCTGCTACATGGATGACCTGGTCGACAAGGGGCGTTCGCTCGGCTTCGAGATCGACATCACCACGCCCACGCCCAACCAGGTCGTCGGCGTCTATCCGAGCTCCGTCAACGTTCAGGGGACGGTCTGTCACGGGCAGGAGATCGACGGCGTTGCCATCAACCGGTTCCCGGCGCCGCTGCTCAACACCGTGTTTACGCCCGGTGACGGCGAGGACACCGGCAGCCTGTTCGAGGCGGACATCAACGTGAACGTCCCGGTCACCAACCTGCGCAACGTGGTGGACAACGGGGCCACGTTCGGCAGCTTCGACCACGGGAACAACCGGCTCGTCGCCCAGGCGCTCGATGTCGACGCCAATACGACCTACGACAACTTCTTCTTCGGCGTGGGCCCGCTGCTTCCGCCGGCTTCGACGGCCGCCGTGGCGGGCGGCGGCCCCGGTGAGGTCGAACGGGCGTTCACGTTCGCGATCACGGCCGAGGGGCTCGACAAGTTCTTCGAGGAGCACAAGGAGCGGAACAAGGGCGACATCGGCTCGCGCGTCCGCCAGCGCATCCTCGAGTTCAAGAAGAACTTCACGCCGTCGATCGACGGCTCGTGCGATCCACCGTCCGTCGCTTCCGTTCCCCAGGCGGATTATGAAAACAACACCTTCGGGGTCCTCGTGAATCTACTGGAGAACGTCGCGGAAGTCCGAATCAACCTTCCAGGCATCAACAAGCTGATCCGGATCAAGGGATATTGCCAAACCGGGTGCATCTGCGCCTTCGGCGGCTGCCTCTGCGCCGTCTGCACGGACATCGACATCGACTTCCGCTTCAAGCGGACCGGCATGGGCGTCGAGTTCGACGTCACCGAGCAGCGCCTCGAGGAACGCACACCGCTGGACATCAACTTCGACCCCGGCGACACGGACAACGGGGTCCACGTCAGCGGCGAAGTCGATATTGGCTGCGTCCTCGGTTTCTTCCTCGATCTGCTGGACGTGCTGATTTTCATCAGCACCTTCGGCCTGGTTCAGACCAACCTCGACGTGATCAGCTTCGACATCAGCGGCGACGACATCAAGGAGAAGTTCGGCGGCCTCGACGGCGACCCGATGGACCTCGACCTGGTCAAGATGCGCAACCCCGACCTGTCCAACTTCGGAGCGCGGGAGCGCGAGAGCCGGATCTCCGACGCCGAGATCAACCCCCAGGGCATCGCCGTCGCGCTCGGCGCGTCCTTCGAGCCCGAGCCCTCCGAGATCGACCCGATGGCCGCGACGCTGCCCGGCACCCCGGCCAAGAACGCCCCCCTGCCCCAGCCGCCGATCCGTGACGCGGCCGGCAACCTCGCCGGAGACGTGGTCATCGCCATCTCCAGCGACGTGTTCAATCAGCTCTTCTACGCCGCCACCCAGACCGGGCGCCTCCGCACCCAGTTCACCATCACCCGCACCATCGGCGACTTCCTGCCCGACTGCGACGAAATCGCCGACCCCGAGCGCCGGGCACGCTGCATCGGCTTCCGCGGCGGCGACAGTTGCGACGCCTTCTGCCGTCCGCTCGACGGCTGTGACGATGTCTGCGAACAGGAATACCCGGGGCTGGGCAACGGGGAGCTGCGCCGCAAGTGCTGCCGCACCCGCCGTCTGAAGCGAAACGACAACATCGGCATCGGCACCACGATCATCCTTCACGGCCAGATGCAGGTGCCGCCGCAGTTGCTGATCGACGACGACCCGGCCACGCCGGACCCCGTCGAGGTCATCCTCCGAAGCCCGCAGGTCTCGATCACGCTGATCGCCGACCGCGACGGCGACGGCAACTTCGACGCCAGTACGCTAGACGAGGTGCCGCCCTGCGTCTTCGGTGACCTCGAGGACGAGGACCCGACCCCGAGCATCGATTCGACCATGTGCAAGATCTGGGAGACCTGTCTACAGGCCGACGTGCGCTTCCAGGTGCTGCTCGAGGACGGGCCGCTGGGCCGTCCGCGGATCCGCTTCGCCAACGGCGAGCTCATCCGGCACGACGAGGCCTTCGGCGCCCTCTGCGGCGGCGGCATCGACGTGCCCGAGATCGACTTCTTCAACACCGAGAACAGCAAGACCGAGATTCTCGACATCCTCGAGCAGCGGCAGCGCGACAACACGCCGCCGCTGGACGGCGAAGGCCTCGAGCTCGGCGGGATCATGCGCTTCCAGCGCGACCGGGTCATCGCCATCGAGACCCAACCACCGGCCCAGGACGACGGCTTCCAGGATTACATCGGCATCACCGGCACCATCGTGCCGCCGGATTAGCGCCCCACCGATACCCGGAGGACGTCGAAAAAGTCACAGCCCCTTTGTGGGCGTCTGCTCGTGCGTCATCGCTCGCCGCCGCGGCAGCACGAACACGGTCGTAAGAATCAAGCCGAACCCAACCCACTCCCCGACGCTGCTCAACCAGTCTTCGGGAAGCTGTGACGTCCAGCGCTCCCACAGTCGCGGCTCACGCGGAGGACCTTCGTATTCCGACGCGTAGCGATCCATAATCGCCTGGAGTCGTTCATGGCTCGCACGCCGCTGCCCGGATTCCACCCAATATGAGTTGAAATCGATAGCAATTCCAGCGCCGAACAAGGTCAGCGTGCCGGCGATAACGGCAACTGCCGCTCCGCGTCGGATATCCCCGGGACCGCACCGCATGACCGCACAGGTGGCCCCAAGAATCAGCATCGCCACGGCCAGGGCCGAGCCAGAGCCACGGCAACGTCACGTTCGCCAAGCGGCTCCAGAGGGCGTAGCCGTCGATCAACCACGCAGACGCGAGCAGCGCAAGCGGGATCGTGGAAAACGCGAGAACGTCGCGAGTGTTCATGGCTGGTTGATGCTCCTAATCTGTGGAAGGCGGCTCGGGCCTGTCCGCCCCCTCATCCGCCGCCTGCTCCCGAATCCAGTCGCGTATCACATCCGGCGCACGTGAAACCCGCCACTCACCCTGCTCGCGGCGGAGCATCAGCACGACATCCCGTTGCGGCTCGCGCCGCCCGGCCGGCTGATCCGGGTCGAACGCCACCTCCGCCAGCACCAGATAGACGGATTCGCCCGGCGACTCCGCCCCGTCGGGCCCGTCATCCCCCGCCACGATCGCCTTCCGCAGCGCCCGGATCCGGATTTGCTCGACCGCCTGCCACCCCTGCTCGAACTCGTCCCGCGGCAGCGGCTCCGCCTTGGCGCTCCACAAGAGGCGAAACGCCTCGTAGTCGCCGTCTCCACAGACCCGCATCGCCCGCTCGACAAACGCATTGACCGACGCGTCAGCCACGTGAAGCGCATCGGGAAAAATCAGTACATCCGCCGGCTTGGCCGCGGCCGCAGGCCGCACCTCGGGTGCGGCCGGCTCGCCCGGCCTGCACGCGGCGAGAGCGCCGAGAAAAGCGAATAGCAAACAGCGACTAGCGAATACGACCGGCCGCGGATCTGGCAACGCTTTCCCCGCCAACCCGCAGGCACCGCCATTTGACACAAGAGCCATGTGTACTCCGGAGACGGTCGATCTGCCTAAGCCTCACCCCGGCACGATGTCCTCGAGAAGATCAACGAGCCGCGGAAGGTCGGTCGTGATCGTGTCCCAGAGGACGTCAAGATCGAGGACATCGTATCCGTGAATCAGGCGGTTCCGCATGCCGACGGCGGCGCGCCACGGAAACGACGGGTGCTTGGCCCGTACCTCCGCGGGGATTTGCGCCGCCGCCTCCCCGACGATCTCCACAAGCCGCGTCAGCGCGAGCTGGAGCACTCGATCCCGTTCGAGGCCGTCGCGCGTTTTTCCTTGAGCGAGGTCGACCGCCTCGCGCGCGTGCTCCAGCATGTGCCGAAGGCGAACTGAATCATCACGGCGCGACATAGAGCGTCCGTGCCTCTTCGAGAGCTTCCTCCCGGAAGTAAGGGCTCAGGCAGCCCGCCGTGCGCAGATCGACCCGGTGACCCAGCAGGTCCGAAAGCTCCAACTCCAGCTCCGCCAGTCGCAGAAGACCCTTGGGCTGCCCCGATTCAACCTCGACAAGAACGTCGACGTCGCTGCCGGGCCGGAAGTCATCGCGCACAATGGAACCGAACAGCGCAAGCCGACGGATGTGGTTCCGGCGGCAGAACTCCGCAACCTCGCCCTCCGGAATCTCGATGCCATGAACGGTCATGCCTGCATTCTCGTCGGTCCCGCTGCTCTCGAAGCCTCGTGGCCGATCGTACCCACTTGGGCACGCCCCGCCAAACCGCCCTTCAATACCCATACTCCCCCCACCGACGCTCCACCAGCGCGGCGACCTCCCCGCTCATCTCCAGCTCCTCGGGCCACTCGCGGACAACGCCCTCCCCGGCGATCTTCCTTGTCGCGTCGATCCCGATCTTGGCCCCCGTACCGTAGTAAGGCGTGGCATGATCCAGAATGTCGCACGGGCCGTCCACGATCATCGTGTCCCACGCCCGGTCAGCCCGCCTGCCCGTGTCCCGGCTCCACGAGTCCTTGGAGCGCGGATTGCAACTGCGGCACCTCCGTCCGCGCCGTCTTCCACACCAGGGCCCAGTTGATCTTGTCGTACTCGTGGATGAGCCGGTTGCGCATGGCGGCCATCCGCTTCCACGGAACGTCCGGCATGGACTCCCGGAACTTGTCGGAAAGCCTCCTGACGGCCTCCCCGATGATCAGCGACTGGCTCACCACGGCCCAACGCTTTTCGTCGTCTGCGCGGAACCCTCGCTCGTCCACATGGCGAACAAAACGTCCTACCCGACGACAGGCGGGAACGATGTCGAGGATTGTGGCGGGATCATCCGGCATAGACCGTCGTGGCTGTCTCGAGGATTTGCTTGCGTCGAATCCAGTTTTCGCTCTGCTCGACAACCTGCCGTTCCACCAGGTCAACCGGCCGGCCGAGAAGCTCGCCCAGTTCCTCCTCCGCCGCGATCACATCCAGCAGCGACCAGTCGGCCTCCGGCGCGAATGCCACCAGGCAATCCACGTCGCTATCTGGGCCGAAATCCTCGCGCAAAACGGATCCGAACAGGGCGAATTCGGTGATCTTCCACTTCCGGCAGAACGCCGCGAGTCGGTCTATCGTCACACCAAGTCGGTCGGCGACCATGAGCGACACTCCTCGGGTTTCCCGGCCTTATTGTATGCCAGCGCACTTCGCGCGTCGATCATTCCCCTAATGCGGCTTGCCGCAGCCGCGTGACCAGATGCACGACGCCTTCAAAACCCATACTCCCCCCACCGACGCTCCACCAGCGCGGCGACCTCCCTGCTCATCTCCAGCTCCTCGGGCCACTCGCGGACCACGCCCTCCCCGGCGATCTTCCTTGTCGCGTCGATCCCGATCTTGGCCCCCGTGCCGTAGTAAGGCGTGGCATGATCCAGAATGTCGCACGGGCCGTCCACGATCATCGTGTCCCGCCGCCAGTCCACGTTGGCGCCCATGTGGAACAAGACGTCCTGCTCGTCGTGCACGTTCACCTGCTCGTCCACCACCACGATCATCTTCGAGAACATCATCTGCCCCGCCCCCCAGATGCTGCTCATCACCTTCCGCGCCTGCATCGGGTATTCCTTGCGGATCTTCACGAACACGCAGTTGTGGAACGCCCCGAACATCGGCAGGTCATAATCGATCACGTCCGGAATCAACATCTGAAGCAGCGGCAGGAAGATGCGCTCGGTCGCCTTGCCCAGGTAGTAATCCTCCTGCGGCGGCTTGCCGACGATCGTCGCCGGAAAGACCGGATTCTCCCGATGCGTGATCGCCGACACATGGAACGCCGGGTATCGATCCGCCAGCGAATAGAACCCGGTGTGATCCCCGAACGGCCCCTCGACCAGCGTCCGCTCGATGTCCACCCACCCTTCGATCACGATCTCGGCGTTGGCCGGAACCTCCAACGGAATCGTCTTGCACGGCACCAGCTCGATCCCGCCGCCGTTGAGGAAACCCGCGAATAAGAGCTCGCTCACGTCCGGCGGCAGCGGACACGTCGCCGCGTACGGCAGCACCGGCTCGCCACCCAGCACGATCGCCAGCGGCATCCGCTCGCCGCGCTTCTTGTACTTGCGGAAATGCCGGGCCCCGTCATGGTGCATGTGCCAGTGCATCGCCGCCAACTTCGCGTCATACACCTGCACCCGATACATTCCCACGTTCCGCACACCCGTCTCCGGATCCTTCGTGTAGATCCCCGCAAACGTGATATACCGCCCCGTCCCGATCAGATTGCCGATTCCCGATTGCCGATTGCCGATTCTCGGCGGCACTTCCTCGATCCCTTCATCCCTCGATCCGTCGATCCCTTGATCCCCCGATCCCTCCGTCCCTCCGTCCCTCCGTCCCTCCGTCCCTTCGTCCCTCCGTCCCTCCGTCCCTTGATCCCTCGATCCCTCAATCCCTCGATCCCTCGATCCCTCGATCCCTCCCCTTCGTAATTCGTCATTCGTAGTTCGTAATGCCCCCGCCGGCTCACCGTCCCGCGGCCAGCACTGAATGATCGGAAGATCGAACAGACTCGCGTCGTCGGTGCGCACCACCTCCTGGCAGATCCCGCGCTTGCCGACCTTCGGCCCGAACCCCGCCAGCTTCGCAAGGTCCGGGATCTTCTTCAGCTTCTCCAGCAGCGTCGTCGGCATCTCCGGCTTGACGAGCTGCTGCACGCGCTTCGCCAGCTCCTCGAAGCTCTCGATACCCAGCGCGATCCGCATCCGCTCATAGCTGCCAAAGACGTTGATCGCCACCGGGATGTCCGAGCCCTTCACCTTCTCGAACAGCAGCCCGTGCCCCCCGCGCCGACCGTGCACCGGGTCCGTCTGCGGCGGCTGCCCCCCCGCCGCCGGCAGCTTGCTGACCCGATCGGCGATCGCAGAAATCTCCAGAATCGGGTCCACCTCTGCGCCGACCCGTCGAAGCTCCCCGCGCCGATCGAGCTCCTCGATAAACTGTCGCAGATCCCGAAACAAAACCGCGCCTCAACCCCAGCAACACTCTGCCGCGCGACGAGTCTAAAGCCAAACGCCGCCTCCCGCCAACGCCTGCGCGGTCGCGCCTCACCGCGGGCCGTTCACGCAAGCGGAGATTTCGCCGACCCTAGCGGATCAGACTCTTCGTCGCCGCGTCTTGAGCACAAATTGCTCCTTCAGGCTCCGGAGCATCTCGAAAGTATTGCAGCAGGCAACGTCAAACTCCAAGCACACGTTCGGGATGGGAACCTTCTTCTTTACGTCGGGTGCGTAGACCTCGTGAGTTACGACGACGAGATCGTTTACCTTGGCGAATGCCACGATCCAACCATCCGGCTCACAGGAGAACTGGGCTCTTGCCTCCGGCGTGAACTGGGGTTCATTCTGCACCCACCTCACCATACGCGCGAACGTCTCTACGACGTCTTTGTCCTCGGTGCCCTTGAAGAACGTCTCGGGAGCCCGCTCATGGGCCCACGCACTGAGCCTATCCCCCCCGCTGCTTCCTTGTCCTTGCTCGGCGGCCGTGCCTTGACGAGTTCGGCCCTGACTCTGTCAATGGTAGAGACCCGGTTGGCTCGATGCTGGCGCAACAGCGCGAGCCAGAATCCGGGGCAAATACCAAACCCGTAATACCGCTGATGGGCCTCGATGAAGACATTCGCGTCCAGTAAATACCGTTTACCGACGGTCATTCTTCATCCTCTGAAGTAGACGGGCGGCGTACTTGTTAAACGTCTCACCCCTGAGGTCGGTCAGTTCATACGCTTCACGGTAGAGCAGCCGCCCCTCCCGCGCCGCACGGACAACCGCGTACGCAAACCTCCTCCCAAGGCGGACGTCCTGAACCTGATAAAAGTCGGGGCCTCCCTTCCGGACCCTGCTCTTGTCTTCAGCCTTTCGCCTGCGCCACGCCGCCTGCTCCTCCTCGTAAAATGCGAAGAACTTCTTTCGCGGGATCAGATCGAGGTCCCAGGCACGACGTGCAGCGACGAGCGGGCTTACTTTGAAAGCTCTTCCGATATTATGAAAGGGCTTCGCGGCGCCTTTCAATTCGCTCCACCGTGCCAGAAGTTTATGGCGCGGCACCAGAAATTCGGCAGCAACCTGATTGCAGAACCGCTCGATTTCGTCCTCATGCGGCACCATCCTGATCAGGTTGAACAAGCCGTCCCTGCCTACCCAAATATGCGCCAGCTCATGCGCGAGAGTGAACATTTGCGCCGACTTCGAATCGCCCGCGTTCACGAAAATCAAGGGCGCAAAGTCGTCACATAACACGAAACCACGGAACTCCTGTGGATCGAGCGTGCGGTGAGTGTTGAGGCCCACCATGCCGCTCGCGGCGACGACGATCCCGGTCCGCTCTGTCGCATCACGAAGCGCTCGAAGTGCATCCTCCCAGGTGGCAACGTTCTCAGCCCAGTCCGCCGCAAGTCCCAGAGTATCCCTGATCTTCGCGGCCAGTGAAGCGACGTTCCGAACGGTCCTTCCACTCCCGACAAACGCCAGCGGACCAAGACCTTCCTCGATCACATATTCCCGCATCCAGGCCTGCCGACGCCGCATCGCCTGAACCGTGTCGATCAAGTTCGGACTGGGCCGTCCGATCGGTGTGTCGCCGACGGTTCGGAAGTCGGGGAGCTGCAACGCCTCGTCCGGAGGGGAGTCGAGGAACAGGTACCCCAGCGGTGTCATCGTCTCCCTCGCGAATGCTTCAAGCTGCTTCAGCGTTGGACGTCGATCGCCGCGCTGCCACTCGTCGAGCCTTGGGAACGCATGAGCCAGCTCACCGGTCGCCCGGCCCGACCGGTCGATCGCCCACCGAATCAGCTCCTTCTTAACCGGAATGCCTTCAGCCATAATCGTCCTGCAATCGTCGTCACGCCCACGTGCCTTCGTCGATTCTATCATCCGTGAGAACGCGCCGCACGCATCTCGAATCCGCCGTCTCCGCGCCCATGGGCTGTTGGCCGAAACGAACCGGGGCGGGTTCGCGCACCCACCGTCGTCCCGATACCGCTTACTTCCGCCAGCCGGAACCCGTGGAGTCTGTGGAATCGGCACGCCACGACGACGCCGATCTCGATCCCGTGCTCCGCCCGCACGACTCCGCGGGTGACCGACGCCCCTCCGGTCGCCCGAGGGTGCCTGCCTTTGTACCTCAGCGATTGAGGCAAGCCGCGCACCCCCCGGCACCTTGCTGCACCGCGCCGCGATGTGCCGGACATCCCGCGCGACGCGCCGTCACCCAACCCGCCTTAACCCTGGCCCTGCTCCCTGGCCACCTCCGAGAACGCCCCGCTCGGCCGCGGCTGCGGCGGCAGCCCCAGCAGCTCGCGCGCCCGGTTCACCGCGTCGTCGATGTTCCCGAAGATGTTCTCCTCCGCGACGACCTTGTCGAATCCGGCCCGCACGAACGCGAACAGCGGCTGGGCATGCACGCCGGAAAGCAGCAGCGTCGTCCCCTGCCGATGGCACCGCCGGTAGAACTCCTCGAGCGCATGCAGCCCCGTCGCGTCGATGGCCGGGACCCGCCGCATGCGCAGGATGAACACCTTCGGCGGCCGCTCCAGACCGCGCAACGTGTCCTGGAGTTTGTCTGCGACGCCGAAGAAAAACGGCCCGTTGATCTCGTAGACCTCGACCCCCGTGGGCACGTCGCGCCGCGCCTGCTAGGAAGCGAATCCCGCGGATCCACCGCGGAAACCGCTCCCATGCAGTCACGCCTCGCTTCGTTCCCGCCCTTCCCATACACGTTCTGAGATGCTACCCCTGCCGGGCGACGCCGCTTGGCCCGAACCAGCGGGCCACAAACCACCCGGCGGTTGACGCCACCCGCAGCGCCCGCGACAATCCGCCCGCCGCTCGAGTGGCCAGGAGTCGCGAACTCACCCTCGCCCGGCGACGATCTCGTGCGACCGTCATGGCAAGGCGCCCGCGACACCGGCGCCGGAGGTTCAAGAATCGCCGGTCGGGGCCCGACCGGCGCCGGCCCCGAAGAGCGTCGACGATCGATGACCCTATCGATTAAGCCCAATAAGCCCAAAACGAGCTTCAGCCACGCCGGCGAACTCTTAGCACGCTTCGACAAGTCCGACCCTCGGAATCCGGGGTTTGGCCAAGATGAGGTGGAGATCGACCTGCGCGAGTGCGATTTCGTCCGACCGCCGGCCGCTTTATGGTGTACGGTGTTCCTGGCGCTCGCGGTGAAAGGCGGCGCATCATGCCGGCTGCTGGTTCCGACGAATCTCGGCGTCAGCCTGTACCTCAAAGGGCTCGGCCTCTTCGACATCTTGAAGGGAATCGGCGTCGAGGTGGACGACCGCGACGTCAACCCGCGCAGCGATCCGAAGATCGTCCTGCCGATCACACACTTCGAGACAACCGCCGACGCTACGCGCGTAACCAACACCGCATTTGACAGCTTGCAGTCTGCGCACCTCGGGGCTGCCAATCTCACGTCGGTGGTCACCGAGCTTTTCAGTGAGCTCGCGCTGAACGCCGCGCAGCATAGCGAATCGACGGTCGGCTCGTTCGGGTGCGTCCAGTTCTCCGACTCGGAGAAGGGCGCGAGATTCGCGTGCACCGTGGCGGACGGCGGGATCGGTGTCTCGGCGAGCCTGCGCCGAAACGCCGCCTTGCGTTCCCGGTTCAGCTACGATTGGGACGCGCTCGAACTCGCCGTGCGCGAGCGGGTCAGCGGCACAGGAGACGCCAGCCGCGGGATCGGCCTGTACGGGGTCAGTGAAGACGTCCGCCGGCCAGGCAGTTCGCTCCTGCTTCACTCCGGACTCGGATCGTTGCGGATCACGGAAGACCTCGAGAGTGCGGCTCGCCGGACTCGGCTCTTTCCGGGAACATTGGCCTTCCTCTCAATCCCCGCGTGACCATGGACACCCTTCGAGTCAACGATGTGTTGAAAGACCGGATTCTGATCAGCAGGGAATCCGCCCGCCTGCTCGAAGGCGCAATCGCCTCGATCTTCGCAACAACCGCCGATTCGACGGGCCACCTGGAACGAGTACAGGTCACCGTCGATTTCGACAGCGTCGAAGGAATCGCCCCGTCGTTCCTCGACGAGCTGCTCCTGATCTTCGACAAGTTCGTCGACAAACCGGCCGATGGCCCGAAACGGTCCTTGATCGTGGCCAACCCGCCGACCCGGCTCTCGTCCAAGTTCGAGGCCGTCGCCCGCGGTCACCGCATGACGGCCAGCGCTCGTCCTGACGGCTCCTGGCTCCTCACGGACGCCACCGGCACCGATCCATAGCTCCCAGCGCGGCCCACGCCACCTCGCCCGCACCGGCAACATCAACGGACGATCGCTGTAAGTCGGTACTGGTAAAGTTTGCCCAGCGTAACGCCAGAAGCTCGTCCAGCGTCCAGGCATGGTCGGCAAGCCCCGATGCCTGCGCGGGCGTTCGTCCACTAAGCGCCGCGTGCGGGCGGCAGAAGTTGTAGAACATGAAGAACAGCGCGACCGCATGCTTGTGGTAGGCGAGCTTCTTGCTGTGGGCGTTCGTGAGGCGGGTGAACCGCCGCATGCCCATGCGAATCGTGACGTTGTGGCGTTCGACGTGGCTTGTCGAAACGTGGTCCGGGTCCGGGTCGCCAATGTAACCGAGCTTCCGAATCCCGTTGATGCGTGGCGGGCTGTAGCGGGCCTGCGCCGATCGGGTATCACCCGGAATCGGCGAGCCGAACATCTTGATGACCTGTCCATAGTCCTCATCGTCGCCGAAGGCGTTCTTGACAGCCGTGAAATAGGTCAGGTGCCCGTCCGACGTTAGCTGCGTCCGGTTCAGGATGCGGCCCGCAAGGTCGAGCATGAAGGCCCGCGCGTCTGCTTCGGTTCGCATGCCAACGTGGTAGGCGATGATGAGCTTTTCGTCCGTGAGCGCTGTCCAGGTCCAGCACTCGCCCCACCCGTCCGGCTCGTGTCCGGGCCGTACGTTCTTGGCCTTTGCCCCGAGGAACGACCAGATTCCATCAGTCTGAATCCGGGCGGGTTTCAGGTTGCGGACGTGGGCGTCATGGTAAGCCGCGCAAGTCGCACCAAGGTCGCGCAGGAGCTTGAGGATCGTCGGCTTCGACACGCCCGTCATGCGGACGGTCGCGCGGATCGAGTTGCCCTCGACAAGGGCTGCCACTACTCGGACCCGCTTCTCTGGGCTCAGCCGGTTCATACTTAACAATTATACATGCCCGTGTAGGCATTGTCAAGTGAGTCGTACCAAAGATGTGACACTAAATTGCATACGCGAGGTTGACATTTATTACTAAATGTGCTAGAGTTAATGACGGTTAAGCCGATAGGCTTACCCAGGCGGCGGCGGGATTTGAACCCGCGATGCCCTTAACGGGACTCCCTTGCGAGGAAAGCTGCTTCGGCCGCTTGCAGCCGCGTTCTTGTGCCACATGCGTTCGGAGGCGCGTGGCACTTTAAAACCTCGCCACGTGTTACGTGAAGGGAAGGCACGTAACATTATAGGTCTTTCAAGTATAGACGAGCGCGACTCTTTTGGTAACATGGATGTTGCGAAAAGTGCGCTAAGTCTTCGACAAGAGTGTACGCCTAGACGTAAAAAAGGTACGATGGAAAGCACAGGGGCAAATGACCGTGGACGCCACAATCGACATCTCGGAGGCACGGCGACAGCTTAATACGCTGGATCAGCGTCTTGTCGATGAGCCGATCATCAATGTCAGACGGCGCAATAAGAACGTGTTTGTCGTCGTGAATCACGAGCTAATGTCAGCGATACTTGAGTCGCTCGAGATCATGTCTGATCCAGGCTCCTACGAAGCATTCCAGCAGAGCTTGCGCGATATCCGGGAAGGACGCCTGCATGACCATGAAGACATCAAGCGCGAGTTGGGATGATGCGCCGAGTTTCGATCCAGTGGACAAGGACGGCCAGAGATCAACTCGCGGAGTTAGAGCCGAAAGCGCGGAAGGGGATCATTGAGAAGGCTGACAGGCTGGTCGCCTCCGATGACCCCCGAAAAGGTCATAAGCCGCTATATGGCCCGTTGGCTGGCTACTTCCGCCTTACCTATGCACGCTACAGAGCGGTTTACTCCGTGGAGGACGAGACGCTTGCGAACGGTGACATTTTGATGCACGTCAAGATCACGTTCATTGCCGTGGGCCAGCGGAAAGAACCAGACAAAAAGGACATCTATCGGATCGCCGAAAAGCTCGTCAGCGATGGCATTATTCCCCTCGGTGGTTTGAACGACGATTCCAGCGAGCGTTAGCCGCTTTCTTTGCTATTCTTGAACGCTCGGCAGACGTTAGTTTTTTCGCCCTCGCCTTCCCGCCCTTGCTTGCTCCAAGCTTGCTCAACGCTACGGCCGCCGGGTTCCGCGTGTCGGGCTTTTCGGGCTCGGGCTGCTGGTCGTCGTCCTTGCCGGGCGTGAGCTTCTCGCCGATAGCCTTCTCGACAACGCCGCGGGCTATCTCGGTCACGTCCCGGCGGGTCTTCTTGCGTTGCTTGCCCATGCAAGCATTCTACCATCCGGCAGGCCCGCACGCCACGCGACCCGAGAATCCAAACTTTACCAGCACCTGTAAGTCATTGTGCCACCGGAAGTTACGAACGCGTGTCTCGTTTATCGACCCGCAAAACGTGACACCCCTGGTGTTATTGGATCGGAGGCCGAGCAATGAGCCGCAGGATGACCCCGCCCGCATGTCGACCCAACCGACGAGGCCGACCGAACCGGAGCCTGCGCGAACAGAGGCGAGAACCGGCGATCCATCCCGGCCTGGGTTTGTTGCCGACCCGGCTTGTTGCCGCTTGCTTCTTTCTTGCGAAACGAGGCCACCAAACCCGCCTGGCGCTATCAAGAACGCCGTTTGTGTTAAGAAAACGAACGCACAGCGAACCCAAACAAAGCCACGACGGCCCTCCGGCGTGACGGGCCGCACCAACCGGTTGCCCGGGGCCCGGCGCGCGTTATAATCCCCGGTCTTTGGCCGACCGGGTCGGCCCGGCGAGAAGGATCCGCGAGCAATGAAGAAAGACATCCATCCCAAATACGTCGAATGCACGGTGACCTGCGGTTGCGGGAACTCCTGGCAGACGCGCAGCACCGTCCCCGAAATCAAGATCGAAATCTGCTCGAACTGCCACCCGTTCTTCAAGGGCGACGGTGCCCGGTTCGTCGACACCCTGGGCCGGGTCGATCGCTTCACCAAGAAGTTCGGCACCGACTACTTCAAGTCGAAGCAGAAGCCCGCCAAGGCCAAGAAGGGTTAGCTTCTATCCCAGGGACGTTCGCCCTCGCGCGTCGGGCCCGGCCGGCGTTACGCGCGCGGGCAGGTTCTGCCGATAGGCGGATTGGGTACGGCAAAGACCCTCTTTGCCCCCGACGAAAGGGAACGAAGATAAGGCAAGGAGTCCTCTTTGCCGGACACGACAAGGCGCTCCGAGCCGCGAACGGCAGTGAGGGGCCGCCGGAAAGGCATCGAGGCAACAAGGAGTAGCTATCGCAACATCGGGGCAGACCTTTCGACGTTTCTACATTTTGACGTTTCGACGTCTTGACGTTTCTAATTCGCTATTCGCCATTCGACATTCGCTGTTCATTTTCCGATGTCCACCGCAGTTGAAGATAGGTTGATCGGCAAGCTCGAGGAGCTCTCGGGTCGATTCGACGAGATCAACGAACAGCTCGCCGACCCGGTCATCGCGGCCAGCGCGACGCGGAGCATCGCCCTGACCAAGGAGCTGGGGCGCCTCCGCCGTCTCGTCACGCCCTTCCGCGAGTTCCGGAAGGTCCGCGCCGAGCTGGCTGACGCCCGAACGCTGCTCGGCGACGTGAGCCAGGACGTCGAGCTGCGCGACATGGCCGAACAGGAAATCCCCGAGCTCCAGCGCAAACACGACGCGTTGCTCGAGACGCTCAAGGCCGCGCTGGTCACCGACGAGGACGCTGCCATCGGCTCGGTCATCATGGAAATCCGGGCCGGCACCGGCGGCGACGAGGCGGCTCTCTTTGCCCGCGACCTGTATGAAATGTACACCCGCTTCTGCGAGCGCAAGCGCCTGTCCATCGAGGTCCTCGAGCTCAGCGGCTCGGACATGGGCGGGCTCAAAGAGGTCATCCTCAACCTCAAGGGGCCCGAGGTCTTCCGCCTGCTGGGCTACGAGGGCGGCGGACATCGCGTGCAGCGCGTGCCGATCACCGAGGCCCAGGGGCGGATTCACACCTCCGCCGCTACCGTCGCCGTCCTGCCCGAGCCGGAGCAGATCAACATCGAGATCAACTGGGAGAAGGACGTCGAGGAGTTCGTGTCGCGGGCGGGTGGCCCCGGCGGGCAGAACGTCAACAAGGTCTCATCCGCCATCCGCCTCGTGCACAACCCGACGGGCATCACCGTGTCGATGCGCGACGAGAAGAGCCAGCACAAGAACCGCGCCAAGGCCCGCCGGCTGATGACGACCCGGCTATACGACCACCAGCGGCAGGCGGCCACGGCCCAGCGCGACTCGGCCCGCCGCGTCATGATTGGCAGCGGCGACCGCTCCGACCGGATCCGCACCTACAACTTCCCACAGAACCGTGTGACCGACCACCGGATCAACCTCGACGTGTACAGCCTGGACCGGGTGATGCAGGGAGACCTGGACGAGATCGTAGAGGCCCTACAGACCTTCGACAAGGAACAGCGGCTCAGGAACCTCTGACCCGCTTCGCGTGCCAACACGTGGCACGCGTGCACAGCGCGGCCCATCGACGGCCTAAAACGCCAGATCGAGAACGAGAAGCAGCACCGCCGCCGCGGCGCTTCCCAGCAGACATCCGTAGGCAAACTTCCTGAACGAAAACGACGCCCGACGCCGCGGCGCTCTGACCTCCACCATTCGTGAGAGCAGCGATCGATCCATCGACACCTCCAACGCCTCCGGCGTCGTGCGTGATTGGCGCGCGACCTCGGGTTCGCCCGCCCCATCGGCCGCCGGGTGAAACTGAATCACGTCGCGCCATACCGGCCCGATCCGATCGGCCGGCCGGTTCCGCGCCATCGGCCCCGCCTCCTCCGGCGGCCAGACGATCCGCCGCGCCTCGGCAGCCGCGACGCCTTCCCCCAGCGGCAGTGCAAGCTGTTGTCCGGATTCAACCTCATCCAGGTCCGCCGAACAAGCCACCGCAGGCAGAAAATCGCTGCGCCGCCGGATCGGAATCACCCGCTCCCGGAGGGACGAGCCCGGCAGCGGCTCGCGCCAATCATCAATCAACAGGTTCTCATACGCCCGCTCGGCGCGGCTGCGGTCCCGGCTCGTCCGCGCCTTGCCCGCCGCACCGCCATAAACCGCTCGTCGCATCGCCATGCCTCCTCGACGCGTTGACGAAAGCCACCATGCCATTCCGCCACTCGGCATCCGGGGGTGTTGTACCGTGTCGCAGCAACCTTATCGTCCAGAACGCGTGCAGGAGGCGGAGGCAATTCTGTGCGGATCGCGGCGCCGACCGTACATCGGCCCGCGCCATGTCGATCGGGCCAGTTCCCACACCCACCCGGTTAGCGGTCGCCCCGAACGCAGGGGAACGCGGAGAAGATGTCCGGCGTGGATTACACTAGTACTGCAAGCCGAGGTAAAGCGTGGGCGTCGGTCTGCGTTCTTCCTCATTTCTCCCTTGATCCCCCCCCGGATTAGGCTTGTTGGCGGTGATTCCGGGGCACCGGCTCCGGGCCAGGTTCCGTCACGAGGATGGAGTGCTTACAATGAAGGCGCGAAAGGCCCAGCGGTTTGCCCGACCGCTCGCTGTCGGTCTGCTTCTGTTGGCCAGCATGTCGCCGATGGCCGGTGGCGACGACGGCGCCAGTCCCGGGCCTATCGTTAGTCCGGGTACAGAATGCCCGGCGGGAAAAAGTTGCGCTTCGCCGGGGACTGACACGTCGAATTGCAGCAGGTGCTGTAATGGTACCGGTTGTGACGGTTGCTGCACGGCGAACTTTACCGGCCCGGCGCTAAAGAAGTGTCAACACTATTGCGCTGCGGACTGCGGCGAGGGATGCGTATGACTGTCCATATGGGTCATTGCACTGAGTGAGTAGGTGTCACATGATACGACGATTCCTTTATGTCCTCTGTATCGCGTGCCTTGGGGCAGCGCCGCGACAACCCGGTATTACAGCCGAAAAATGGCTCAATCGCCTGACGATCCGTCACGGCGATCAAACCCACGTGATCCTCTTCTTCGACACGGCGCAGCCTCGATCGCGCGAGGACCACCGAGCGCTCCAGGAGGACGTGGAGCGCCTCAACAAGCTCGCCCGGCGAAGCGACGTCCTTGTGCTGGGGGTGATGCCCGAGCGCGAGGAGGTGGCCCGGCTGTTTCTGACCCGATACCGCCCGCGATTCGCGATCGGCGTGCAATCCGGGTCATACCGATCCTTCGGGGTGACTCGCTTCCCAGCGGTCGTCGTGATCAAAGGAGAGACGCGCCAAGCAATCGACGACTGGAATCTGGTGGAACAACTGTTGGGTCCGGAGCCGGAGGGATCCGAAATTCCGCCGGAGGAATTGACGATTGAGGAACTCCAGGCCCGGATCGAGAAGGACGGCTATTCCTCTAATTCTCCGTTGGATATTCTTCGCATCCGCATGGAGCCGGAGGAGTTCCTTCAATACTGTGACCAGCTTGAGCAGAAAAGTCCGGATAAGTGGCCCGGAAACCTGCATTACCAGCGACATCTGGCTGATCCGCGGGATCCAGTCAAGCAACCGCCGACCACGCCGTCCATCGACGCGCGGCGCGAAGCCCGGCGTAATGGGACTACAAAATGGCGCGAATGGAAGGAGCTGCTCGCCACCAAGGAGTCGTGGTCGAATGACGAGATTCTCGAACTGTACTTGAAGCATTGGGGTGACGCTCCCGAGAACCTGGTCTATCGGAGTGACTTGGCGATCTCGCTTGGGGAGACGAGGAGGCCAAGTTTCGCCTACCCGTTGCTGGACATGCTCGAAATGGAGCCCGATCCCGGAATCCGGTTCGACATCGCATGGGCGATCCAAGGGGTTCATGAGGATGATTCTGATCATCTGCGCCGTCCCGAGCCGGAAGTCATTCAACGACTCGAAGCGTGTCTGGCGACGGAAGACAACGTTCGCTGGGCCAGGCCGACGCTGGAATCGGTGCTCGGTTACCTCCGCGAGGCCGCTGCCGAGTCGCAGACGACGCCGTAGCGGGCGAAACGATACGAGCGGGGGCTCCGTCACGTTGCCTTGGTGTCCCCCGCGCAGGGAACGTGGCGGTTTCGAAGGACGCGCGGAATGATACGAGGAGCGCTCGTACTGCTTTGCATGCCCGCCTTCGCGGCAGCGGCGCCACGAGCGGGGGTGACGGCTGAGACATGGCTCAATCGCCTGACGATCCGTCACGGCGATCAAACCCACGTGATCTTATTTTTCGACACGGCACAGCCTCGATCGCGCGAGGACCACCGAGCGCTTCAGGAGGACGTGGAGCGCCTTAACCAACTCGCCCGGCGAAGCGACGTGCTCGTGGTCGGGGTCACACCGGAGCGCGAGGACGTGGCCCGGCTGTTTCTGACCCGATACCGCCCGCGATTCGCGATCGGCGTGCAATCCGGATCATGTCGATCCTTCGGCGTGACTCGCTTCCCTGCGGTTGTGGTGGTCAAGGGAGAGTCGCGTCAGTCCATCGACGACTGGAATCTGGTGGAACAACTGTTGGGTCCGGAGCCGGAGGGATCCGAAATTCCACCGGAGGAATTGACGATTGAGGAACTCCAGGCCCGGATCGAGAAGGACGGCTCTCTTTCGTATTCTCCGTTGGATATTCTTCGCATCCGCATGGAGCCGGAGGAGTTCCTTCAATACTGTGACCAGCTTGAGCAGAAGAACGGTCCGTATGAGTGGCTCGGAAACCTGCATTACCAGCGACATCTGGCTGATCCGCGGGATCCGGTCAAGCAACCGCCGACCACGCCGTCCATCGACGCGCGGCGTGAGGCCCGGCGTAACGGGACTCGAAAATCGCGGGAGTGGAAGGAACTGCTCGCCACCAAGGAGTCGTGGTCGAATGACGAGATTCTCGAACTGTATTTGAAGCATTCGGGTGACGCTCCGGAGGACCTCGTCTATCGAACCGACCTGGCGATCGCCCTGGGGGACACCAGAGAACCACGCTACGCGTACGCTTTGCTCGACATGCTCGAAATGGAGCCCGATCCCGGAATCCGGTCCGACATCGCATGGGCGATCGAAGGGGTTCATGTCGAAAGGGATATTGAGGTGAATGGTCTGACCGATCATGTGCTGCGCCATCCCGAGCTGGAGGTCATTCAACGACTCGAAGCGTGTCTGGCGACGGAAGACAACGTTCGCTGGGCCCGGCCGGCGTTGGAGTCGGTGGTTGAATACCTCCGGGACGCGGCGGAGGGCTCGGAGACGCCTCGATAGCAGAATGGGGCCAGCGGCCGACGATGGCGCGTCTGACCATCGGCAGTGGCCGCCGCGCCCTTGTCCCTTGGCCCGCACGCATCTCAGTTTCGCCGGAACGATCGCATCCGTACCACCGTTGACGCCCTTCGGCTGCGCGCCATAATGGCGACCCCGATGAGGAAAACGGGGCCGTCAGGTCGACGTTTACAGAAGGAGGAACACACTATGCGACGCCGGGATTTCTTGGTTACCGCCGCTTCCGCGGCGGTCCTGCCCGGGTGTGTCGGGCAGGGTCGGAGCCGGTGGGGAGCGGATCGGCCGCGTCCGGGTCCGGGGTACGCCTCGCCCGAAGAAGCGATGAAGGGACCGCGGGAACGACGGCTCTATACCACGGCCCTCTACGTCGGGACGGGAGTCAATTCCCCGGACTATCTTGCAACCGTCGACGTCGATCCGTCGTCGCGGACCTATTCACAGGTGGTGCACCGGCTGCCGATGCCGTACTTCGGCGACGAGCTGCACCATTTCGGCTGGAACGCGTGCAGCAGTTGCCACGGTGACGCCAGCAAGAGCCGGCGCTACCTGGTCATCCCGGGCCTGAAGTCGAGCCGCATCTACGTCGTCGATGCGATCGACCCGTCGGCCCCCAAACTCTTCAAGGTGATCGATGCCGACGAGGTGAAGCGTCAGGCGAACCTCAGCGCGCCGCACACCGTGCACTGCCTGGCGGATGGCACGGTGATGATCTCCATGCTGGGCGACGCGGAGGGTCGCGGGCCGGGCGGCTTCCTGATGCTTGACGACAACTTCGACGTCGTCGGACGGTGGGCGAACGACAACAGCGGAATGAACTTCAATTACGACTTCTGGTACCAGCCGCGCCACAACGTCATGGTCAGCACGGAATGGGGGGCGCCGAACACGTACGGGCCGGGCTTCAAGCTCGAGGACGTTCAAGCCGGCAAGTATGGCCGGCACATCCACTTTTGGGACTGGAAGAACCGGTCGATCGTCAAGAGCGCCGACCTCGGCGAGACGGGGCTGATCCCGCTCGAGGCGCGGTTCCTGCACAATCCGGACAGCACGCACGGTTACGTCGGCGCAGCGCTTTCCAGCACGATGTGGCATTGGCACAGAAAGGACGGCGACTGGCAGGTTGAAAAGGTGATCGCGGTCGATCCGGTCGAGGTCGAGGGCTGGCCGTTCCCCGTTCCCGGGCTAATCACCGATCTTCTGGTCTCCATGGACGACCGTTTCCTGTATTTCTCGAACTGGCTGCACGGCGACATTCGCCAGTATGACATCAGCGACCCGAGGCGGCCGAAGCTCGTCGGGCGCGTCTGGTGCGGCGGGGTGATCGGCAAGGAAGCCCACGTGCAGGGCCGCAAGCTCGACGGCGGGCCACAGATGCTCCAGCTCAGCCTCGACGGCAAGCGGCTTTACGTGACCAACTCGCTGCTGAGCAGTTGGGACAACCAGTTCTATCCGGACATCGCCAAGAAGGGGTCGCATCTGCTCCAGGTCGACTGTGACACGGACCGCGGCGGGCTGACGATCAACGAGGATTTCTACGTCGACTTCGGCAAGGAGCCCGACGGCCCGGCCCGTGCCCACGAGATGCGCTACCCCGGCGGCGACTGCACGTCGGACATCTTCGTGTAAACAAGTTACGAATCGGAACGCGGCCAACGTTGGGGCATCGAACGGCGTGGCGCGCCGCGCTCGCCGTCGTTCACGGAGCCGTGCTGCACGGTTGCCCCGAGGTCCGGTTTGACCGCCGAGACCAGCCCCAATACCCTTACCCTCGTATCTTTCGACTTTACCCGCGCGGGGAGCCGCTGGATGAGTAGCGCCGACATAGAAATGAAGAATGTTCACAAATCGTACTCCAAGGGGCGGATCGAGATTCCGGTCCTGGAGGGGCTGGACCTGTCGGTGGCCGCGGGCGACTTCGTGGTGCTGATGGGCCCGAGCGGCTCGGGGAAGAGCACGCTCCTGCATCTGATCGGGGCGCTGGATTCGCCCCAGGCGGGCGAGGTCCGCGTCGGCCACGCCCACCTGGAGCGGATGAGCGAGCGCGAGCGCACGAGCTGGCGCAGCCGGCACGTGGGGTTCATCTTCCAGATGTATCACCTCGTTCCCGTGCTCACCGCCGCACAGAACGTGGAGCTTCCTCTGCTTCTCTTCCGAATGTCTTCCAAGGAGCGCCGGGAGCGCGTCAACACCGCGCTCGGCGTAGTCGGCCTCGCCGATCGCATGGACCATCGCCCCAACCAGCTCTCCGGCGGGCAGGAGCAGCGTGTCGCGATCGCCCGGGCCGTCGTCACCGATCCCGACGTGATCCTCGCCGACGAGCCCACCGGCGACCTCGACGCCGACACGTCGAACGAGATCTTGAACCTGCTGGATCTGCTCAACCGGGAGTTCGACAAGACCATCGTCATGGTCACCCACGACCCCCGCGCCGCCGCGCACGGGAAGCGGCAGTTGCACCTGGACAAGGGTGTGCTCCACGCCGACATTTCCATCGAGCGCCGCGCGACCGTGGGGATCGACCAGGAACCCAGCCACGCACCGCACCTGACATGACGATCACCTACGTCCTCATGCAGAACCTGCGGCGGAATCCGTTGCGGACGGCGCTGACCACCATCTCGTTCGCTTTCCCCATGGCCGTGTTCGTAGCCGCGATCTCCTTCGTGGTGGCCCTGGTCCAGATGGCGAGAGCGAACGAACAGCAGCTCCGGCTGGGCGTGCACCACAAACGAACGGTCATCAACCCGCTGCCGGAGGGGATGCGGCGGAAAATCGAGGCGATGGACCCGCAGCGCGAGCGGCTTCTGGCGGTCTGCGGCATGCGCTGGTTCGGCGGGCGGGTACCGAACACACAGAACACGCTGACCAGTCTGGCGGCCGATCCGGACACGTTTCCCGTCGTGTACAGCGATCTGGAGCTGACCGACGCGGAGATCGAGGCGTGGCTGCACGACCGGCAGGCGGCCATCGTCGGGTCGGGCCCGGCCCGGACGTATCGGTGGAAGGAGGGGCAGCGCATCACGCTCGAGAGCACAATCCCGCCGTACATCGCCCTGGAGTTCAATCTCATCAAGATCCTGGATCAGCCGGAGCGTGCGAACTACTTCTACTCGCGGCGGGACTATCTGGACGAGGAGCTGAAGGAATCCGGCGGACAGGCCGGAACCTGCCACATTTTCTGGGTCAAATGCCAGTCGGCGGCGGCCCTGCGCTCGATGCAGAAGGAGATCGACGCCACGTTCGCCAACAGCCCGGATGAGACGAAATCGGAGGACGAGAACGCGTTTGCGGCGAACTTCACGCAGGCGGCGGGTGACATTCCTGGGCTGATGCAGGTGATGGCGCTGGTGGTGGTGTTCATCTTGGCGCTGGTCGGCGGCAACGCGATGATGATGAGCTTCCGGGAGCGCATCGGCGAGTTGGCGGTCTTCAAGGCGATGGGCTTCCAGGCATGGCGGATCTTCTCGATCGTTCTGGGCGAGAGCGTGGTGTTGGCGCTGGTCGGGGCGGTCGTGGGCATCGTTCCGGTAACGGTTCTCCTGACCGTGGCGCCCGTGCAGGGGGTGAACTTCGGGCCCATTTCGACGCTGGAAGTTTCGCCGGTTGCGGTGGTCGGGTCGTTCGCGATCGCGATCGCGGTGGGGCTGGCTGCGGGGATCTGGCCCGCCCTTCAGGCGATGCGGCTGGACACGGTCAGCGCGCTTCGGAAAGTGGCGTGAAGTGCTTGCAGTCGTTCGGTTCTCGCAGCGTGTCTCGGAGTTCCGTCCGAGCCGCACCGGTAAGGAAGCGGAATAGGGTCCAGCCGTTCGGAACCGCTTCCTTACCGGCGCGGCTCTGATCGGGCGCGGCTCGGATGAGTGTGGAGGCCGTCGCAACATGCTGTTGCGGCGCCAGGGTGAGATTCGACGTTGACCCTGTTGTATCATTGGCGGAGCCTGTTCTCGCGGGCGACCAGCACGATGCTGACGGTGCTGGTGGTGGCAGCGGTGGTGGCGGTGTTCGTGTGGATGCTGGGGTTCGCCGCGGCGATGAGCCGGTCGCTGGCGATGGCCGGGGAGGCTGACAAGATCATCGTGCTTCGCGCGGGCGCTTCATCGGAGAGCAACAGCGCCATTCCGGTGGAGGACGTGAACAAACTGACGCAACTGACCGATGTCGCCCACGACACCGCGACCGGTGAGGCCCTGATCAGCCCGGAGACGATGGTGCAGGTGAGCCTGCCGCGGACGCGTGATCACGGGGCGACGCAGGCCAACGTGGCGGTTCGCGGGGTCACGCCGATCGCGTTCAAGGTGCACCGCAACGTCAAGCCGGAATCCGGCGTCTTCGAGCCGGGCTCGCCCCAGGTCATCGTGGGCAAGACGGCCGCCGCACAGTTCCAGGGACTCAACGTCGGCGACGAGATTCGACTGGGCTATGGCGGCAACCGCGCCTACAAGGTAGTAGGGCTGTTCTCGGCAGACGGCGGCCCGATGGAGAGCGAGATCTGGGGCTACGCGCCCGCGCTGCAAAACGACTACAACCGGTCGTTGTTCTCGGCGGTGAGCCTGCGTGTGGCGGAGGGGGCCGATCCGCAGGCGGTCATCCGCCAGATCGAAGGCCCGGCGATACAGCTTTCGGCGCACACCGAGGCGGCGTACTGGCAGGAGCAGGTGAAGTGGATTCGGCTCTATCTGCGGATCGCGGCGATCCTGGTTGCGGTGATGTGCGTGGCGGCGGTGTTCTCGATCGCCAACGCGATGTACTCGGCGGTTGCCGGCCGGACGCGCGAGATCGCGATGCTGCGGGCGATCGGGTTCAACGGCCGGCAGATTCTGACGGGGTTCCTGACCGAGGCGGTGCTGCTGTCGCTGCTGGGCGGTCTGGTGGGCTGCGTCGGGTGCTTGACGTGGCTCAAGGCCGTCGGCAGCACGAAGGACATGTTCGGCGCGCACACCTTCACGACGCTGGCGTTCAACATCAGCCTGACGCCGGAGATCGTGTTGACGGCGCTGGTCGCGGTGTCGGCCGTGGGGGTGCTGGGGGCGCTGGCGCCCGCACGGCGGGCGGCGAGGCTGGACGTGGTGACGGCGCTGAGGCAACCATGACGTTCGAATTCAGAATTACGAATGCGGAATTCAGCATTTGAGGAGGCACGGTTGCACAGACCGCTTACCGGCATCGAGGGCCGATTGCCATCGGCGAGGTTGCGGTCAAGATCAGCGATGGGAAAAGTCGATGCGACGACACAGGGCGAGGTTTCATTCTGAGTTCTTAATTCTTCATTCCTGATTCTCCTTCCATGCTTCGCTCGGTCTATCTCATCCGCAATCTCGCCCGCAACCCGGCGCGCACGGCGCTGACCTGCGTGGCGGTGGCGCTTCCGGTGATGATCTTCGTGTTGTCGGCGGCGGTGATCCACGGCATCAACCGGTTCCTGGACAATTCGGCCCGGCAGCTTCGCCTGGCGGTGGCCAACAAGGCTTCCATCGTGAACCTGCTTCCCGCGGGGCACAGGTCCAAGATCGAGTCGCTGGATCCGACGCACGAGCGGCTCATCTCGGTATGCGGGATGCGCTGGTTCGGCGGGCGGGTGGAAGGCGACCAGCGTCCGCTCTCGACGCTTGCCTGCCATCACGACACGTTCACCACCACGTTCCCGGAGACGAACCTGACCCGGGAGGAGGAGGATCTCTGGCTTCGGGACCGGCAGGCGCTGATTGTGGGGTCGGGGACGGCGCTTCAATTCGGCTGGAAGATCGGAGCCCGGGCCACCATCACGCCGAGCCTTCCGCCGTACAAGCCGATGGAGTTCCACATTGTCGCGATCAGCCGCAGCAAGGTGGACGCCATCACGAACTTCGCCCGGTTGGACTACTACAACGAGGGGCTCAGGGCGTGGGGCATCGCGACCGATCTGGTCGGCTTCTATTTCGTGAAGTGCGCGAGCCAGGCGGACGTCGAGCACTTCGGGCGGGTCATTGACGAGCTGTTCGCAAACTCGCCGGACGCGACGCAGACGCAGAACGAGAAGGCGTTCATGAACGAGTTCATCACCCAGCAGTTCAATCTGCCGCGGAACCTGACGATTCTGGCGGCGGTGACGATCTTTGTGGCCATCATGGCCGCGGCCAACACCATGAGCATGAACTTCCGCGACCGTCTGGGCGAGCTGGCCACGCTCAAGGCCCTGGGGTTCCGCAGCTCGCTGGTGTTGGCGCTCATTCAATCCGAGAGCGTATTCCTGTGCCTGCTGGGGGGCACCCTCGGGGCGTTGATTCCCTATGTGGCGTTCACCCACACGCCCTTGCGCGAGGTGACGGTTCCACTGATTCAGCACCTGGACATTCGTCCGCACGTCTGTTTCCAGGCGGTCTCGGTGTCGCTGGTCATAGGCATCCTGGCGGCGATCTGGCCCTCGATCCTCGCCGCGCGACTGAAGGTCGTCGTGGCGCTGCGCCGATTGGAATAGAAAGGTACACTGCCCTGCCGCTTCCGCTTTATTACAACTGGCGCAACCTCCAGGTTCGCAAGCTCAGCACCGGGCTGACGTTCGTGGTGGTCGGCGCGGTCGTCTTCGTGCTGACCAGCCTGCTCTCGTTCGCCGCGGGGATTCGCGCGTCGCTGGCGGCCAGCGGACACCCCCGCAACCTCGTCGTGCTGGCCCCGGGGGCGACCGCGGAGAGCATGAGCATCATCCTGCCGGACCAGGGAAACCGGCTGGTGCAGACGCCGGGCGTGGCACGCAGCGCCGCCGGCCACCTGATGATGAGTATGGACGTTTGCGTGCAAACCTCCATTCCGCGGAACAACAGCGACCGCACGCCGGCCAACGTGGCGGTTCGCGGCGTCGACGAGACCGCGTTCGACATTCATCCCGAGGTACGCATCGTCGAGGGCCTGCGCTTCGAGCCGGCGGCCCGCGAGGTGATCGTCGGAAAGGCCGCGCGGAACCGGTATACCGACCTGCACGTCGGAACCGAGATCGCCCTTGGCAAGCAGAAGAACCGCCATTTCAGGGTGGTGGGGGTGTTCGAGTCCGGCGGCAGCGCACTGGAGAGTGAGATCTGGGGCCCGCGAACCGTCATCAGCGACGCGTACGGGCGGCGGTTCGTGTCCAGCAGCATCGTGAAGCTGGCCGACGGGGCATCCACGGAAGAGGCGATCGCGTATATCAACGGTCCCGCCGTCAACCTGGAGGCCAAGACCGAGACGAGGTACTACCACGAGCTGGCGGCCAAGACTCGTGAGATCGTGCTGCTCGCGACGATCCTGATCACCATCATGGCGATCGGGGCGGCGTTCGCGGTGGCCAACACCATGTATGCGGCGGTGGACGGGCGGCGGCGGGAGATTGCGATGCTGCGGACGATCGGATTCGGCCGCGGCGCCATCATCCTCGCCCTACTCGGTGAATCACTGCTGATCTGCATTCCCGCGTGCGGCGCGGCGTTGGGGTGCTCCCTGCTTCTGGACGGCGTCAAGCAGGACTTCTTATCGGACACCACGTGGACGGTGTTGGCGTACGAGCTCAAGATCACCCCTTCCACGGTGGCCACGGCCCTCGGAGTGGCCGTGTTCGTGGGGCTTGCGGGGGCGATGGCGCCGGCCGTGAACGCCGCCCGAACGCGGATCATCGAAGCGTTGCGCAAAGCGTAGCCAAGGCGTACAATTCACCAGAATGAGCGTCCAACCGGATATCCGATCGCAACTTCAGTCGCTGACGATTGCGGGGGACAAGCGCCCGTCGTCGCAAGGGCCGCGGACCGGGACGCGCCGCCGGGCGCCGTGGATCGGCGGCGCCGTGCTGGTCACGGCGATCGCCGTCGCGGCGTACACGGGACGCGACCGCATTGTCGGCGTGCTGGCTCCGGCCGATTCACCGGGGCCGGTGAAGCTGGTGACGGTCAGGCCGGAGGGGCCGCCCGGACCGGCCGTGGTGCTGACGGCGACCGGCAAGATCGTCTCCGATCACACGGTGAACGTCTCGACGAAGGTGTCCGGGCAGATCGTCGCGCTGCATTTCGAGCAAGGTGACGAGGTGGTAGCGGGCCAGGTGCTTGCCCGGATCGAGGACGTCCTGTATCGGGCCCGCCGGGACGAAGCGGCCGCCCGACTCGAGCGGTCGAAGGCGAATCGGGCGTTTCAGGAGATCAACCACCGGCGGGTCCACTCGCTGCGCGCGGATGACAGCGCCCCGCCGATCGAGGAGGCGGACGCTCAACGGTTGCTGGACGAGTCCAAGGCGCAGGTCGCGGCCGACGAGGCGGCGCTGACCTTTACGCAGAAGGCGTTGGACGACACGGTGGTCACGGCGCCGATCGGCGGCGTGATTCTGACTCGTAACGTCGAAGTGGGCGATTTCGTCGCGGCGGAGGGCGGCATCGGGGCCAATGCCAACGCCCGATTTGCCACGATCGCCGACATGACGAAGCTGCGGGTCGAGGTGGATGTCAGCGAACTCGACATCGCCCGACTGGATGAGGGATTGCCCTGCACGATCGTGCCCGACGCCTACAAGGACCGCGAGTATCCGGGACATATCATGTGGATCGATCCCGGCGCGAACTACTCCAAGGCGACGGTACAGGTCAAAGTACGGATCGAGAATCCGGACGACTCCTTGCGCGTTGAAGGGACGGCGCAGGTACGTTTTCTGGATCGGGCCGCCGATTCCGCGACCGCGGCCGGCAGTACCGGCCTGTGGGTTCCGACTGTGGCGTGCGTCATTGAGGGCCGCGGACCCGCGGCCACGGTGTTCGTGGCGGTTGACGGGAGGTTGCGGGAGACGGCCGTGGAACTCGGGGTGAAGCGTGGTGACATGATCGAGGTGCGGTCAGGCCTCGATCCCGGACAGCAGGTAGCGATCCCCGATGGCGCGCGGCTTCGTGAAGGACTGCGAATCTCACCGTAGATCGTTTCCACTCGCAAAAAGAAAGCGTCGATGCAACTCAGCCGTCGTCGCAGGACCGACGCCGTCTTCGGTCGGAATTGATCCGCACTTTATCTTCCGTCCTGGCGCCTGATCGGGTATACTCGGACGCATCGTGGAGGCCGTTGAGGGGAGGTTCTGTTTGCGCCGCGTGCGTTCGATCGCTCGAGGTCCGCGCGCTTACGGGGCGTTGCCAAATCGCTTTCACCTGTCGGACGATCGGAGGTCTCCCACTCGCGCCGGGGAATGGTCGGCCCAACCGTTCCTCTGTCCACTCGCGGGTCGTTGAACGCCGCCGGGTCCGGGCTGGCCGGGGCATTTGTTGGAGAGCACGAGGATGAACCGCACGCTTCCTGTCGTGGTATGCACAGTTCTGGTCGCCGGGCTCTGGGCGCTCGCAGGGGAGCGCGCCTCGAAGCGCACCGGGAACACAGCCGAGCCCGAACCCGCCGCTAGATTGTCGGAGCCCAACGCTGCGGTTGCACCGGCCGCTCCGCCGCCACCGGCGGTCGCGGGGATTCCGGTCCCACCAAACGACTTTTGTGGGGACGCCGAGGAGGTGCCGGACGGGTTGCTTTGGTCGTTCGACAGCACCGGGGCGACGGATGACGGTCCGCCTGAGCCGGAGTGCGGATTCGTGGATGACCAGGTTCATCAGGACGTTTGGTTCGCCTATTTCGCGAGTTGCACGGGGACGGCGGCGGTCGAAACCTGTGGAACCGGCTTTGACACCCGGCTGGTCGTTTATTCGGATTGTGGCTGCCCGCCGAGTCCCGGAAGCCGACTCGAGTGCAACGACGATTCGTGCGGGTTGCAATCGAGCGTCGCGTTCCCGGTGACGGTGGGGTCGTGCTACAAGATTCGCGTCGGGGGTCCCTTGCCGGGCGGGCCTCCCTCTAGCGGCCCCGGTGTGCTCGCCGTCACCGTCGCGTGTGCCTGCGATAGCGCCGGGGATTGCGATGACGGGCTCGCGTGCACGATCGATTCGTGCGATCCGGGCGGGTGCGACAGTTTCGACCCGAACGGGGTGAGCTGCCCGGCGGACCTGAGTTGTCGCGGATACTCCGATTGCGACATATCCGGTGGAACATGCGCTTGCTACGAAGGGTGGATTGCGGATCAGCTCGAGCCGGGCACCGTGCACGCACCGCCGGCGGCAGCGGACGGTTGCGCGGCGGGAAGCTCGGCGCCCCTTGGCGACACGGCCACCCACGAGGTGGGCCACTGGCTCGGCCTGTATCACACGCCGTCGGCGCACTCGGTCTACCTGCACTCGGGCGAGTTTTACCACACGGCGGCGGACCTGGTGATCCCGGGCCGGGGCATGGACCTGGTGTGGGCGCGGAAGTATCGATCGAAGCTCGGCCCGAACACGGTGATGGGCAACGGCTGGGACTTTTCCTACAACATCCGGGTCGAGGCTTTCGGTGACGACCTGTTGCTGCACGACGGCAACTCTCGTCGCGATGTGTACGCGCTCCGGACGAACGGCACGTGGACGCACGACGAATTCTTCCGCGTGATTTCGAGCGATGTGAGCGGGTTTACGGTGTCGTTCACGGATCAGAGCGTCTGGCGGCTGCACCCGCTGGACGGATCGCCGCAGCAGGGCAAGCTCAGCGCGATCGGCGACCGGTTCGGCAACGCGATGACGTATGAGTACGACACCATAGGGAGGCTGACGCGGATCCACGACACGTTGGATACGGCGATGCACACCCGCGACGTGGTGATCGGGTACGACGACGACGGGCTCCTTCAATCGGTGACCGACTGGACGGGGCGGCAGGTGCGGTACGAATACTACCAGGACGCCGACGCGGGCGGATCCGCGGGCGACCTCAAGTCGGTGACGACGCCCACCGTGACCGGCACGCCCAACGGGAATGACTACCCCGCCGGAAAGACGACGGTCTACACGTACTCGGAAGGCCACGCCGACGAACGGCTCAACCACAACCTGCTTACAATTACCGATCCGAAGGGCCAGACGTACCTGACCAACACCTATGCGCCAACGACCGATCCATCGGATCTGTTCTTTGATCGGATCATCCGACAGACGATCGGTAGTCCAAACGACCGCGTCGATCTCGTGTACGCGCCGCAGATTCCCGGGCCGGGGATGCCGGCGGTCATCAAGGCGACGGTGAACGACCGGATGGGCAACGTCCGCGAGCACTTTTACGATGCCAGCAACCGGTGTGTGCTGGTGCGGGAGTACACGGGGCGGGCCGATCCCGATCTTCCCACCAACCTGGACACGTCGACCAACCCGCCGGTGAGCCCGCTTCGGGCGACGGATCCGACGTTCTACGAGACGCGGTATGAATGGAACGGCAACTCCTTGCCCACCCGAGTGGTGCTGCCGGAGGTAGACGACGAAGTGCTGGTGTACGACTCGTCGAACCCCGACCCGCGAAAGCGCGCGGACCTTCTGGAGTCGTGTCACCACCCGGGTCCGCGTGGCGGCGACCAATCGATGATCTGCGAGTTGTTCGAGTACGATCCGGGTTTCGGCGCGTGTGGCACGAACTTCGTCACACGACACACCGACCCGCGCGGCAACGAGACGCAATACTCATACGACGCGATTGGCAACCTCACCCACGCCCAACACCGGATGCCATCGATCGTCGAGGATTGGGAATACAACAGCTTCGGACAACTCGCCGCGTACGTACATCCGGACAACGGGAGCGCGCACCGGCGGCGGGACGAGCGTCGCTACTACCTTCCGATCGACGGCTGCATGTCGGGCTACCTGAAGGACGTCGAGATCGACGCTCCGGGCCTGGGGCTCACCACCACGTACGAGTACGATTGCATCGGCCGACTGACGCGGTCGGTCGATCCGCGCGGCAACGACTCGCTGTACGACTACAACCAGCTCGATCAGGTCGTTCGCGCGCAAGCGCCCGAGGTGCCGGTTGCAGGAGGCGGTGGCGTCCGCTACGAGCGCATCTTCTACTACGATCCGAATGACAACCTGGTCCGCGTGTGCCGTGACAACCACGACGAGCTCGGCGTGCTGGACGCGGGGAACGAGTACATCACCACCCTCTACGAATACGACATTCTCAACTACATGACGCGGACGTGCAGCGAGCACGGGAGCTACGACGTGCCGCAGAGTCCGCCCCAGCTCGACTGCGACGGCCTGCCGGACAGCGACTTTCTCAGGACGGAATACGAGTACGACTCCAACAACAACGTGACCCGGGTCAGCTACGGCGAGGCGGCCAACGGAAACCAGCCGGACAACGTCGATCGCGCCACCTACGACGAGCGCGACCTGCCCTTCGTCTACCAGCCCGGAAACCCGAGTTACGGCAACATCACGTTCAGCTACGACCGCAACGGCATCCTCACGCTGTCTCAGACCGGGCTGCCCGGCCCGTCGCGGGACGTGGAGTACTTCTACGACGGCTTCAACCGGCTCACGCTCAACGGCGACTCCCTCGGGAATAAGAGCACGTACCACTACGACCCCAGCGGGAACCTGCTCACGTTGCGGATCGATGGCGAGCTCCTGGACGGGCCGGGAGACGCCGGGAACGTCCGCCTGTTCGAGACGACCTACGAATACGATCTGATGAACCGGATGACGCGCCAGATCACGGAGCACTTCGACGAGACGCAGGCGCCGATCCTGGATGGGCAGTCCACGACACAGAGTGAGTACAGCGACTCGTCACATCTGCTTCGCACGACGGATGATCGCGGCAACATCCTCCAGTTCAGCTACGACACGGTCAACCGGCTCACGCTGGACGGCGACCCCATCGGCAATCAAACGACCTACGAGTACGACACGATGTCCGTTCTGACACGGATCACGTCGACCGAGCTATCCGGCCTGGGCAGTACGCCGCAGCAGTACCGGATGACTTATGTTTATGACGCGCTGAACCGGATCACCTCGCAGACCGACAGTGCCGGGAACACGTTCGGATTCGCCTATGACTCACGCGACAACCTGCGCGTGGAGACCGATCCGCTGACTCTGGAGACCCGCTACGAATACGATTCGATCAACCGAATGACGCGGGTGGTCCGCGACATGGATTCGGACGGCGCGTCGGCAACGGACCCGGACGATATCGTCCTGGGCAGCACCTGGGATGACAGCCTGCGCCTGCGCTCGCGGACCGACGACAACGGTAATACCACGGCCTACGAGTACGACGACCTGGGCCGACTGACGATCACCACCCATCCCGATGCCACGACCCACACCTACGAGTATGACACGTATTTTACGCTCACGCGGAGCATCGACCCCAACGGGACCGACGTCTCGTACGCCTATGACGCCGCCAACCGGCTTACGCTCAAGGGAATCAGCTTCGGGGCCGGAGTGGCCCCGGACACCACGTTCGAGCGGTTCGCCTATGACGGCGCCTCGCGCCTCGTGGAGGCGGAGGATGACGATTCGCTCGTGACCCGCACTCACGATTCCCTGTCCAACTCTCTGCGGGAGGCCATCAACTCAGTGGCCACCCTGTCGTCCTATGACGGAGCCCGAAACAAGACACAGCTCACCTATCCCGGCGGGCTCACGCTGGACTACGAGTACGACTCGCTGAACCGCATCACGCTGATCGGCGACAACGCCGGCGGGCCGGTCACGCACGCCCGCTATCATTACTTCGGGCGGAACCGCCTCGAGCGCATCGACCTCGGCAACGGCACCCAATCCTCATTCGAGTACGACGGGGTCGTGGGCGTTCCCAATCCGGCGGGGGACTTCGGGGCCGGGAAGATCATCCGAAGCCGGCATGAGGTCCCCGCGGCGTCCCCGTTCGACGAGCGAACCTACGCATGGGATTCGCTCAACAACAAACTCCAGCGGCGCGACGTCCGTCCCGGCGGACCAGAACTCACCCACGAATACGAATACGATCCGATGTACCGCATGACCAAGGCGGACATCATCGACTCGCTGGCGAACCCGGTCGGCACCACGCAGTACGATCTCGACGGCGTCGGTAACCGGCTCGTTGTCACCGGCGGTCCGGATGCGGGAACCTACTTACTGAACCCCACGCTTCCCGAGCCGGCCGACTTCCAGATGAACCAGTATACGGCGACGCCGACAGGCACACGCACGCATGACGCCAACGGCAACCTGACCAGCAAGGAGTCGGCATCGTGCGGCGCCGTGCCGCCCGAGCCGGTCGCGCCGGACCCGTCGGGCTTGTTGAAGAACAGGACCGTTTCGTTCGCAAGCCCGCTTACAGGCGGGGACGCGGACACGGCGATCCGTGTCCGACTGAGACGACTGTACATCAACTCCACAGAGGATCCGGACAACGGTTGCCCCCTGCGGCCCACGCAGCCGGATCTTTCGCAGTTCGAGGAGGAAGTCCGGTGGCTCGGGCCGCCGGCCGAGTTCCCCAACCCCACCATCCCCGCCTCGCCGAACTTCGTGGCGTCCAAGCTGGAATGCTGTCCGTTGTTCCGGGACTGGACGGGGGAGGCGCTGTCCGACGAATTCGGGCCGGATGCCGACCCGAGCCTGCTCTTCGCGTACGGCGAGGAGGTTCTGCCCTGCTCCATCTATGAAGTGCAGCAGGTTTCCATCGACTGCCCCGACCTGAGCGACGAGACCTGCTACTCGACTTTCCTCGAGGTGCGCACGTCGAAATGGGGCGATATCGTCGATCCGCCGGGCCTGGTCAGCTTCCTGGACATCAACGCGACCGTGCAATGCTACAAGTCGATTCCACTTGTGGGCGGCCAGAACAAGGCGCGGTGCAAGCTCGTCGGCAACAGTCCCAACCTGAACGAGCTGGTGAACTTCATGGACATCGGCCGGGCGGTCAACGCGTACAAGGTCATTCCGTACGCGGAGGCCGGCCCGCTACCCGGATTGTGCTCAGCCGGGTGCGGCGGCGCTGGCGCTGGCGGTGGCGGTGATTGCATCTCTTACGACTACCGCAACCAAATGGTGGAGTTCAACGACCAGGACACGGGCTCGGTCCATCGGTATTCGTATGACGCGTTGGGGAGGCGGATCGCCAAGATTGTCGATGCATTCGGCAGTCCGCAGGAGACCAGGTACTTCTATGACGGCGGGCGGGTCATCGAGGAACAGGACGGCGGCGGGTCCACACAGGCCTTCGCCGTTCAGGGCCTGGGCTGCGGCGGGCATGTCTTCTACTTGGCCGCGGGCCAAGGGCATTATTATCATTGCGACGATTCGGGCAACACGGTCGCGATGACGGACGCCGGCGGGAACGTAGTGGAGCGGTATGAATACGGCGACTATGGAGCGCCGTCGATCACCGACGGATCGGGCACGCCCTTGCCGGAATCGGCCATTGGAAATCCCTACCTGTTCAACGGGAGGCGCTACGATCCGGAAACCGGATGGTATGTCTACGGAACGCGGTACCTGGACCCCAAGGCCGGCCGCTACGTGACACGGAGCATCGAACGCGTTGATATCGATGGCATGGAGGGGGACGACAGCTTGTTCGGCCTTCGAGGGGGCGGTCTGGGCAACGCCTACACCTACGCCGGGAACAATCCGTGGAGCACGTCCGGCGGCAGGGGGCACGGTCACGGGCATCTGAATCATATCAAGCAGGTCGGCGACCCGGTGAGCATGTTTCAGAACTACCAGGGAAAAAATGAGAGGTATACGTTCGCCGGTAGCGGGTCCGGGGACATCACCGCACCGAACGGGGGCCCGGTCATGGCCGCCATTGCAATCCCCAACCTGCTTGACGCCCGGAAGAGCGGAAACGAGTCCGCCGCATCAGGCTATGCGGTGTACTACGGTGAGACGGACTACAACTTCATCAGCCGGCTCATGGAGGAAGAGGGCATCTACTACTCGATGCCCCTGCTCCCGCCCATCCTCGACGACCGGCGGTGGCGCGCCTTGCAGACAAGCAGGGTCACCGTGCGCGGATGGGACCCGGTGCAGAAGCAGGCGTTGATGGGCACGATCCGCCGCGTTCGCGGCGCGGCCGCGGCGATTGCCGACGGGACCTGCTTCCCCAAGGTCAACATCGACCTGTGTATTGCCGGGGGGACGACCCCGACGTTGCGGAAGCTTCCCGGGCGCCTCAAGTACGGCGACATCACGCTCAAGCGGGGCGCACTCAGCTTGGACCCGCCGTGGACGGTGCTGCCCGGGTCCTCTCCTGGATCGTCGTTCGGCAACGGACTCCAGCTCGGTGGGGCCCTCTCCGGCAAGTACGAGAACGGACTCGTTGACCTCTCCGCGGGGCTGCTCACGGGGATCAGCTTCCCGGCATGGGACGGAGCGGCGAAGGACGCCGCTTTCTTCGAGGCCTGGCCCGCCAAGTGGAAGGGATTCGACCTCATTTGCACCGGGGCCGTGTTCCCGAAAGTCGAGTTAAGCGCCATAAGCGCGGGGACCGTGTTCCCGAAGGTCGATATCCGCTGATGAAGAACGCGGGCGCTTCGTCATCCTGCTTGGACGTGATCGTGGGCCGGAGATTCTCCTAGGCGCTTCGCAGCACGCCGAAGTCGACCAGCGTACGAACGGTCGAGTCCTGCACGTCAAAGCCCGTGTCCGCGGCAATGGCCGCGAGGGCGTGCAACGTGGGACGACCGTCAAAATAGTGCAGCGACTGGACAAGCTCACGCGGCACGTCGATGGGATCCAGCATATTGCTGCATACCAGTTGGAAGGAGTCTTCCCGGGCATGGAGGACCTGAAACGGCGCTGCGCGCAGGCGCTGGGGCAGGTCGCCGGATCGAAGCTGCGCATAGCTTTCCTTCAACATCCGTTCCGCCACGGCGAGGTGCGGCCCGCAGATGGTCCGTACGTCGCTCCAGCAAAGACCCTGCACACGGTGGGCGCATTCGCGGTAGAAGTCCGTCTCCCGGCCCGCCCAGCGCCCCCACAGCACATCGCGCGACGGCCCGCGAAGCCTCCCGTCCAGATGCCCGGCGACGTCGACGTCCGACGGTCGTACGCCCGCGATGGGGTAGAGTCGCCTTAATGCCTCCAAGCCCGGATCGAGCTCCACGACACACCAATGAATCAGGTTCGACTCGGCCTCGGCGAGAACGAGCTGCACGTTGCGCCAGAAGACGCGGCCCAGCTCGCCGCGCACGTGCTTGCAGAACCAGGTGCAGCACACGGACGTGCGATGCCTCCAGATGCCGCAGCGCCCGCCCTCGCTCGCGAGATAATGCGGGCAGAGCAGGTCGGGGTTGCGGCCGAATCCGCCGACCTCCGTCAGCCGTGCGTACAGGAAGCTCTCCGTCGGGGAGCGGCCCACCCCCAACGGCGTGACCGCCACGTCCGTCGCCAGCCGCGCCTCCAGGGTCTTGCGCCCCGAGGCGAACGCCGGGGCTTCATCGCAGAGGACCGCGCCGACGGTGAAGTTCGGAAGCTCGGGAATGAACGTACAGCACTTCGCGCGAGGATCGAAATAGTACTCCGTTCCACCCGGTCGCGTCGGGCCGTCGGCGCACATGGCACAGTCGTCGCAGGTGGCCTCGGTCTCGGCCGGGATCGGGCCGGGGAGCAGCTCATCCATCCACCGGGCATATAGCGGCGGCAGGACGGCGGACGTGTCGTTCAGGACGGGCAGCTCCATGCTTCGGCGATTCTAGCACGCGTCGCGCCAGAGAGGAACCGGCGGCTCCGGATAGGAGTCGGGGTCAGGACCGTAGCCGGCGGGCGATCGGCAGCAAGAGCCAACCCCACGCGGAGTGGGCGGCAAACGCGATCGCCAGGTACTGCGGCGTCGCTCGCTCGGCCGCAAGCGCGTCGCACTGCACCCCGAGGTACAGCGCCGCAACGGTTCCCAGGCCCGACAGGACAAGCATGATCCCCGCGAGGTAAGCCAGCCCCCGCACGCGTCCGGCAGCCGCCATGCCCACTGCGGCGGCAAGGCCCACAAGCCCGGCCATGCCGATCCGCTGGTACCTCGACGGATAACGCATGCCGTACTTGCTCAGGACCAGATACGCGGAGACGCCAAGCGCCACGACGCACGCCAGACAGAGAATAAGCCCGATCCGCCGGCCGGTCGCCCCACCGGCCCGACCCAGCAGCGCACCACCGGAAAGCCCCAGTGCGCACGCGGCGGCGGTCGTCAAAGTCAGCCAGCCATAGGCGCTCCCGCCGAGAATGATACCGTTGCGGTCGATCTGTAGCTGCGGCGACGCGGTCGAAGCGGGTTCGCCGGTATCGGCGGGATTCGTTCGGCGCGATACGAACACACCGCCGGACAGGTTGACGCCGCCGGTGCTGAACGACGTTTTCATGATCAGCGTGGGGTAGATGATCTCGCGATCGACGCGCCACCACGCACCGTAACAGAGCGCGCCGGCGACCAGCAGGTTCAGCGCCCCGACCGCATACCAACTCCACCGCTGGACCGGGCGCGAGCGGAATGGGCGGGCCGGTTTCCGCCGCCCGCGCCCCGTCTTGGCATCGTACACGACCCGGATGTCGAGCGCTTCCGCAGAAGCCATCTGCCGTTCCTTCCTCCCCCTTCAGCCGGCATGACTTCCGTTGGGCCAGTTCCTCGGGCCGACGCTGGTCAGGTGGCCCGGCCCGGTCAACGGGCACGACCGGAGATAGTCCTCGATGGACTTTACGCTGACGGCGTCGACGTCGGCAAGGCGCTGCTCGATGGTCCGGGGGGCGCCCTGGTATTCGAGATCGTCGATGATCTGGGTGAGGCGGTGGTAGGGCGCCTCGGCCTCGACCGCGAGGGCGGTCCTGCGTTGGTTCTTGACCCGATTCACTTCGTGTTCTTGTACCCGGTCGGTGCAGATACGTTTCGCCTCGTTCCGGATTGCGTCGAGGACGGCCTGGGCCCGGTCCGGCTGACAGGCGGCGTAGAGGATCATGGCCCCGCAGTCGGTGTAGTCGAGGTGGTGGGCCCCGGCCCGGGGGGCCAGACCCTTCTGGACGATGTTCCAGAAGAAGCGGGAGTTCTCACCGCCGAGGATGTGGGCGGCGGCCTCGGCGGTTTCGATCCGTTCGTCGGCGCCGCTGACGGACGGGTACGTCAGAGCGACGACCTGCTGCTTGAAGCGGTCGACCTGGAGGACATCGGTGCCGGCGTGCAGCGTCGGGACCGTACGCTCGGTGACGGTCCCGGAGGCCTTCCAGTCGCCGCAGTACTTGGCGGCGAGGTCGATGATCTGACTCGGATCGATGCTGCCCGCAACGATCAGGACCAGGTTGTCGGGCGCGTACCGCAGCTCGAAGTAGGCCCACATCCGGTCGCGGGTCAGGGCGCCGACGGTGTGGTCATAACCGAGGATCGGCCAGGCGAGCGGGTGCCCCGCGAAGACCTTCTCCTGAAGGTAATCGAACATCACGTGATCGAGACTGTCCTTGGACATCGCGATCTCTTCGAGGATGACCTTCTTTTCGGTGTCGAACTCGCCGGCGGGCAGCGTGGAGCGCATCATGTCGGCCAGCAGCTCGATCTGCTTTTCGATGTCGGCGCTGCGGACCCAGCCGTAGTAGAAGGTCCGGTCCTCGCTGGTGAAGGCGTTGTAGGTGCTGCCCATGCGGTCGAAGTCGATGGTGATCTCGCGCCATTCCCGCTTCGTTGTACCTTTGAACATCATGTGTTCGAGGAAGTGGGACACGCCGGCCAGCTCGGGCACCTCGTCGCGGGCGCCGGTTCGGGCGAGGAAGCCCGCCGCGGCGCTGCGCACACCGGGCATATGCTCGATCACGATCCGCAGCCCGTTGTCCAACGTGTGAAGCGTGTAGGGACTGCTCATGAGCGGGTTCCGATTTCTTCGCTCCGGGGTGTCACGGCCGCGGCGTCGGTCAGCGGCCTCGGTCCGAGCGTCACAACACACAGCGCGTCGCGCGGATTCTCCGACAGGTAGCGCCGGATGTCGTCGTTGGTTACGGCTTCGATCTTGGCGACCTTCTCCCCGAGCGGAACGGGGCGGCCGAAGAAAAAGAGGTCGTTGGCCAGCTCCGTGCACCGGGCGCGGGTGAGGTCGCCGCGGGTGTCCTTCTGCGCGATGATGCCGGTCTTGGCCCGATCGAGCTCGTCCGGCTCGATGTCCTCCGCGAGGCGGTCCACCTCGCGCAGCAGCGTGTCGTAGGTCTGATCGCATCGTTGCGACGTCGTCGAAGCGCCAAGAAACATCATGCCGATGCCGCGCGGCGTTTCGTGCCAAGCACTCACCCAGTACACCAGGCCACGTTTTTCGCGAACCTCGGTGAACAGGCGGCCGCTCATGCCTCCCGACAGAATGCCAAGCACCACCTGCTGGATCGGGAAGTCGTCGTGCGTGGCGTCGACGCCGGGCCAGCAGATCCCGATGTGCTCCTGCTCGAGCTCCTTGTCGTAGTGGCGCGTGTGGGCCGCGAACTCCGCGGGCGTCGGCTCACGGCCGTCGCGCGGGGCGCCCGCGGGGCCGTCCAAGTGCCGGCCCAGCACGTCGCGAACCTGCTGCGGCTCGAGCGGGCCCGCGACGGCCACGATCATTCGGCCCGGCCGGTAGTGGCGGCGCCAGTAGTCCTCGAGATCGTCGCGGGCGATTCCCGCGATCGTCTCCGGCTCACCGATGGGGTGCCGCCCGAGGACCGGCCCGAAAGCCTGGCGGCCGATGTACTTGTCGACCAGCCCGTGCGGGTCGTCGTCGAGGGCGATGAGTTCCTGCCGGGCCAGTTCGACGTTGGTGGCACACATATCGTCGGGAAAAGTGGGCGTTTTGAGGAACTCGGCATGCAGGGCGACGGCCTGCTCGAAGTGCTGGGGCAGGACGGTGCATGTGTACGTCGTGGTCTCGCGGCCCGTACCGCTGTTACGCCCGGCGCCGATCGTGTCGAAGACGTCGGAGAGCTCCTGGGCGGATCGCTGCTGCGTGCCCTTGTCGATGGTGTCCTCGACGAGGCGGGCGAGGCCGAGCTTTTGGGCGGGCTCGGCGGTGGTGCCGGCCAGCACACGGATCTGGAACGAGACCACGTGGCGCTCGGGCAGGCGGACGAGGCCGAACTCGAGCCCGCCGGGCAACAATTCGTGCACATGTTCCTTGGTCAAGGTTGTTCTCCGCGCCGCAGCAGCCCCCAGGAGGCGTCGTTGGATGCTACACGGATCGTCGGACAAAACAACCGCCGGCTGTGGCTGGGCGCGTGAAGGCGCGGTGGGGTGGCGGGCCGGGAACGGGCAAACGGTCGATCGAAGCCGGCGCTCGCCGATGCCGGCAAATCCGCGCAACCCGGGAAACTAGTCAGCAAAATCCGCCTGAGGCTCGACGGGATCACCCACGCGGATCGTGCCCGCAGTCAGAATCTGTCCGTAGACGCCGCCGCGGCACGCGGGGACCAGGGATTCGCGGAGGCCGTGGGATTGTTTGTCCATGAGTCCGCAGGGTTTCGTTTCGCCGTGGATACGGACCCGCACCGGCCCGACGGTGACGGTCCGGCCGATTGCGGCGGCGAGGTCAAGCCCTTCGATCAGGAAGTTGGCCCGGCGGGTATGCCAGGGCAGGTCCGTGCCGAGGTCGCGGCAGGTGTCGGCCCACGCCTCGGCGGCCAGGAACGTGACCTCGCGCTTGCCGGCCCTGCGGTTCTCCAGATCGATCCCGCGACCCGGCTGCACCGAGCACTGCTCAACCTCGCTCATCGGATCGCCATCAATCGGGCGATAGGCGATGCCGCGAATGACGCCTTCTGCGTGCGGGATCACAGTTCGTTCCGCTTCAGCTACGTGAAGTCCGATCGGACACTTACCTGGTGCGGGCGACGGTCGTCATGGCGCCCGCTTCCCAGGTTGCAAACCTGTGCCACAGATCCAGTTGCATGCTGCAGATCCAGGCACCGACGACAGATTGCGCGCGGCGCGCCGCCTCATCCTTCCGCGAAAAGGGCTTCCGGCGTCTCGATCTTTGCGGCCTGGATGAGCCAGCGCTGGAGCTTCTCCACGTCCTTGCACTCCTCGATCTTGCTGCGGGTCTCGCCGTTGGTGTGCATGCCGCGGGCGTCGAGCAGCTTGAGAATGCCCGAGGCGAGGCGCTCGGCGACCTCGGCCGGATCCTCCGGCTCCTTCTCCGTGGGCAGCTTCTTCATCCTCAAATGCTCGCCCGTGGCGGCGGCGACCCGCTCGTACCACGACGCGGGATAGCCCGGATGCTTCACGTTGCCGTGCTCGTCCTTGACGTTGCCGTCGAGGTACTTGTAGATGAGATGTTCCCCGAGCTTCCGCCACCGGGCCACCGTCGAGTCACCCTGCTCGACCGAATAGTCGGTGAGATAATCGACGGCCAGCTCCGGTGATCGCTCGAACAGCGCCTTGGCCGCGGCGTCGACCCGCGGCTGATCGGCCAGGAACTTCCCCTCCAGCTCCCGCTGGACGATCTGTATATCCTGGATCATGTCGCTGTAACGAAGGTAGGCGTAGTTCGACACGAAGTTGAACGTCCAGAACGCCGAGTCCCAGGTGAAGTCGTGGAACGTGCCGGTCCCGACCGCGAAGCTGTGCGGCACGCTGTTGATCCCGCAGTACATCGGCACGTAAACCGTGCTGTAGGTGTCGTCCACGCCGAACCACAGAACCCCGCCGATCGGGTCGGGCAGCCACGAGCGCGACTGAGTCACGAACGAAAACCCGGTCTGTTGCGTCGAGGTCGCCCGCTCGTTCAGGAACTCCTGCCCCTCGACCTTCCAGGTCAGCGGCCGCCAGCGATAGGGCAAGTCATACGGGCCGGCCCCGATGTCCTTCGTCATGTCCAGCTCCGTGCCCTCGAAGTGATCGCGCATCAGCTCCATCACGTCGCGCACGCTGAGCTTCTTATCCGGCTTGATCCACAACGGCAGCGGCTCGGCGCCGTCCACCCCCTTGACCCAGTCGGCCGGGAAGTCCTGCGACGGCGCGGCCCGGCGGAACATGCACCATACCCGCGAGTCGCAGAAGCGCACCGCACCGTAATCAAGCGGGCCGTAGGCATCGGCGAAGCTGAACTCCTCATCCGGGCCGTCGTAGTAACCCATCTTGCGGGCGAACGAGATCACGTCCGGGGCGTAGAGCGTGTCCGGATCGTTCAGCGGGAACTGCCGGATACGCGGGTTGTTGGCGTGGCCCGAAATGTAGCCGTCGGGGATCTTCCGCGCCACCCAGACCGCGCCCTTGTCCTCCTTGCCCTTGCTGATGATCTCGAAGATCCACACCTCGCTGGGGTCGGAGATGGACATGCTCTCGCCGGAGCTGTAGTAGCCGCACTTGGCGACCAGGTCGGTGATGACCTGAATGAGCTCGCGGGCCGTACGGGCCCGCTGGAGGCCGATGTACATCAGGCTGCCGTAGTCCATGATCGCCTCGGGGTCTTTCAACTCCTTACGACCGCCCCATGTGGTCTCGCCGATGGCCACCTGGTGCTCGTTCATGTTGCCCACGACAGTGTAAGTCTGCGGCACCTGCTCGATCTCGCCGAGGTACTTGCCCGTGTCCCACTCGTAGACCTTGAGCATCTCGCCCGGCAGGTGGCTGCGGGCCGGGGTGTAGTACAGCTCGCCGTAGAGAACGTGCGAGTCGGCCGCGTAGGTGATCATCGTCGACCCGTCGGCCGAGGCCCCCGTCGTGATCAAAAAGTTGGTGCAGGCCGAAGCGGCGGGCCCGCAGGCCGCCGTCGCACCAAGCATGCAGAACGTCGCACGCAGGATCGATCGTCTCATGGCCCCTGTCTCCTCTTTCAAGTGGACACGGACCGCAGCGCATCGCGGCCCGGACGCTTGTCAACGGGCCATAGATTACCGGAAGACTGCCGCGGACCCAACACGAGCGTCAGAGCCCCAAGCGCCAGCGCGGGATCCGCACCAGAGCCCCAAGCGCGAGCGCGGGGTCGGTCCATTCCGTACCCCGACCGTGAGGGAGCGGGCTCCAATCAGAGCCCCAAGCGCGAGCGCGGGGTCCGCCCATTCCGTACCCCGACCGTGAGGGAGCGGGCTCCAATCAGAGCCCCAAGCGCCAGCGCGGGGTCGGTCCATTCCGTACCCCGACCGTGAGGGAACGGGCTCCAATCAGAGCCCCAAGCGCCAGCGCGGGGTCCGCCTGATGCCCCGTTGATCCTGCGCCCGCGGGGCCAGCCCGTATTCAGGCCGTTTCAACGGCCTTCCGCCACCGAATGCGGCGTTACAGGCCAGCCGTTCTACGGCTGGTTCCGTCGCGTCCGGTCTCTCCCCCGGCCAGCCCGTTTCAACGGGCTTTCCCGCCTACTGCAACCGTCCGACAACACCGAGCCGCGGGCGGAATGCAATCCCGACTTGTCGGGACCCCGCGCGAACGCTCCGCCGCCCTTCGGACCGCAATCTTCGAACTTCGATCTTCCCTCAGAGCCCCAAGCGCGAGCGCGGGGTCCGCCCGACGACTCTTGGCGTCGAGTACGTCGAGCGTGTTCGGCCTGACGGCGGCCGCCTTGCGTTTCCGGGCAGGCCCGTCGCTCGCGCTCAGGGCTCCGAAGGACCCGCCGCCGCCGCTCGCTACCTTGACCGAAGCGCCCGATCTGGTGATCCTGTAACCGGTGGCGGAGACGAAAGGACGCGCTCGTAGCTCAGCAGGATAGAGCACCGGTTTCCTAAACCGGGGGTCGCAGGTTCGAATCCTGCCGGGCGCATTGATGGTAGCCGATCGGAAAGAGCCGGGTGTGCGCTTCGTTACGTATGAGAACCGATTCAACCCGCATGTGACCATCCATCGCGTTGGTTGCGGCCACATCAGAAAGCACGGCGGCGCGCACAAGTACGGCAGGGCAAGTACGAGGAACACGCGAACTACCGCGACACCAAACGCTGTGCAGAACAAACAGGACTTCCGGTAAAGCACTGCTCCTTTTGCCGCCCCGGCACATCCTGAATGGGGCGTACGAAGGTAAGGGTGTAGCCACCGCCTAGCGAAGTGCTAAAGCGACCCGCCCGGTAAGCTCCTCGGTCACAATCCACGTTGCTCACCTCCGACGTGGGAAGAGCTTTCGGATCTCCTTTATGGCACTGCTGAACGTGTCCGGATCGTACTCGAACCTTGCCCTCGCGCCGTGACCCAAGAGCGACTCGGACCTTCCTCTGACGGTCCTCGTGTTGTCTGGGTTAAAGACCCAGAATCTCCTGAGTGTCTTCTTCCCGACGGTTCCGAGGGCATGAACGAAGCGAAAGAAGGCGTCCGACGGTGGGAGCGAGTAGCCGATGACGAAGATGTTCTCTGCCTCTGCCAATTCCGCGGCAGCTCGGGCCCAGACACCCCTCTGCGAGCCCGCCGGGCGACACGATTCATAGCCCACGGCGTCAGCCGTGGGATCCGGTCCGACCGAATCAGCCCTGAGCCCCGATAGGGGCGACACATTTGCGGAGTTGACCGGCACACTTAACATCGCACCGTGTCGCATACCTTCAGCCACCTCTGTTTCCACTGCATCTTCTCGACGAAGGACCGCCGCCCTTCCATACCTGACGAACTGCGCCATCGCCTGCACCGCTACATCCGAGGCATTCTCCGCAAGATCGACGCGGAACCGCTGGCAATCGGCGGGATCAGCGATCATGTCCATCTGCTCGTGCGTCTCCCGCCGGCGCTCGCTGTGGCGGACGCAATGCGTCTGGTCAAGACCAACAGCTCGAAATGGCTGCACGAGACGCTGCCCGGGCATGGGGACTTCTCCTGGCAAACGGGCTATGCGGCGTTCACCGTCAGCGCGTCCGCAATCCCGGACGTCGTCGCATACATCGACAACCAGGAGGAACATCATCGGACCCGGACGTTCGACGAGGAGTTCGAGGCGTTCTTAGCGCGGCATGGACTCCAGGACCCGTGCGCACGTCGTTCGCAGCAATGAGTACCGCCCCTGACGGGGCTTCCGAGATCGGGGCCCGACGAACCCCACGGCTGACGCCGTGGGCTACCCGTCGTGTCGCCCCTGGCGGGGCTCCGTTCGGCCGCATTCCCGGTTCCACAGCTGACGCCCGCTCCGGCCGCGATGCGGTTTGGTGCAACGCGAGCTTGCGTGATGGCGCCCCTCTGCGAGCCCGCGGGGCGACACGATTCATAGCCCACGGCGTCAGCCGTGGGATCCGGTCCGACCGAATCAGCCCTGAGCCCCGATAGGGGCGACACACTTGCGGAGTTGACCGGCACACTTAACATCGCACCGTGTCGCATACCTTCAGCCACCTCTGTTTCCACTGCATCTTCTCGACGAAGGACCGCCGCCCTTCCATACCTGACGAACTGCGCAATCGCCTGCACCGCTACATCCGAGGCGTTCTCCGGAACATCCACGCGTCACCCGCCCCGCAACCTCGATCCCTCGATCCCTCGACCCCTTCCTACGTCCCTTCGTCGCTGTCTTCCGACCTCCCGCCGTTTCGGCGTTTCGCCGTATCGCCGTTTCGGCGTTTCGGCGTTTCGGCGTTTCTCGATCCCCTGCCGGCCCCGGCCCGTCAAAAAAGGCGAACCCACCCCTTGCCCGGGCCGTATGTTCGGTATATGTTCAGGACATGCCCAACCCCGCCCCCATCCGTGCCAGAAAGAGCCGGCCCCGCCGATCCCCGGCTCCCCTGCCCCCAGGTCTCGGTGTTTCGGCGTTTTGGCGTTTCCCTCCGTCCCTTCGTCCCTACGTCCCTGGTTGTTGCCCGTTGCCTCGATGCCTGGTCGCCTTGTCGCGTTTTTTCTTCCAATCGAACCCAAAAAACCGCCTTGGCGCTATCGAAAACCGCGATTTAAAGTGAAAACGAAGCCAAATCGAACCCATGCCGAAGCGTCCCGCGCCCCTCGCCCGCGCGGTGATGTCCGATCACCGCCGATGCGTTCGTGGCCGTACAGACTATGGGGCCGCTGGCTTCCTGAGTTGCGGTCGTTCGACGGCGAGGACGAGCGCGAGCAGGCGCTGCTGCGTGCCTGCAACATCGTCTTGGAGTCACGCTTGTCGATCGCCTGCCTGGTAAGCTTGTTTGCCGCGGCCGCGCTCGTCTTTTGGGTTGTTCGTTCGATCGGCCCGCTGCCCGCGTGGCAGGGGCTCGGGTTGATGATCATCACACTCGTGCCGCTTGGAATGGTCTGGCTCCGGGCTCTGCTGAGCCGAGTCCAGAAGGAACTCCGGCTCCAACTCGCACTGAAGGGAACCCCGATCTGCGCGAACTGCGCCTATGAGCTACGCGGGCTGACCGACCCACGTTGCCCCGAATGCGGCGGGCGATTCGAGCCGCACATGACTGACGGCGCGGCTCACAAAGCCGACCAAGAGTAGCCCGGGTGCGCGATGCGCAGGCGACCACCTGACCGCTTACTCATCTGCGCGGCTCTGCACGGGCCTTCGAGATTCGCGGTTACTGCGGGCAGTCGGCGTTCTGGAGGTCACCGTCCCAGCAGTGCCACTCGTTGTCATTGAAGCGGGCCGGGTCCATGATGCGGCCGTCGTGGCCGCTGGTGCTCCACTGAATCGTGGTCAGGTTGTCGCCGTCGTTGTTGAGCAGCTCGAACGAGGCGTCGAACAGCCCGGTCGACTTTGCGTAGGCGATGTAGCTGCCCTCGTCGTTGCTGCCCGACTCGATGTTTGTGTACTTGATGTCGCCGGTCTCGGCCTCCTCGTTGCGGCTCCACTCGATGTCCAGCAGCGGCGTGGGGTCCTGCGGGTTCTTGTTCAGCGTCCAGGTCCCCGCAGTGCCGACGAGGTTGGACTCGCCAGTGAACCAGTTGAAATCGGTGTAGTCGCCTTCCTTCGAGACGTACATGTTCCACTCGATGCCGTTCTCGATGGCCGCCGCGGTGAGCCGAGCCGTATAGGTCGTGCCGCCGACGGGAACATCGTAGGTCCAGGCCCACGTGCCGTCGTCCTGCGCCTCGGGCTCGTGCTCGAAGGACGCGACGAAGGCCGCGACCGGCACGGCCAGCCCGACGGTGATAATGACGTTCCAGACGCCGACCTTCAACGCCGACCAGGCCCAGTTGCCGCCGGGGATCATCTGCGCGGTTACGGGGTCGATCGTTCCGGGGATCAGCTTGGGCGCGCCGCCGCCCGCGAAGTCGCCGAAGTCCATCACGAAGGTCGAGGCCGGCGGAATCTCCGGCGGCTCTTGGAGGTTCGGCGTGTTCGCACAGCCGCCGCTCCACGGAAGCATACCCACCAGCAACACGGCCACAGCCGCGACTCGCAGCACAGGTGCATCGTTCATGGTCAAGTCTCCAGTGTCGGACCGCATGATCGTCGGGGATGCGAACGGCCGCGCCCCGCGCGGACCGCGTCCCTATCGAATATCGTTCGGCACACGCGCGACGCAAGCTTTAGACGCAGGTCGGAGACGGGGCCGTGACCCGGCAGAAACGTCTTGAAAGTTCCGCCGCACGCAATAAGGTCCCATCGAAACCGGGGCGTGGCCGGCGGGCCGGCCCGCGGCCCGACTTGGCGGGAGATTCGACCGTTTGCAACTGATCGGCGTACGTGACATACCGTTCGTCTCCCGGCGATGCTATTACTACGAGTTAAAGCACATCTTGCTCTGGAGCCTGTTGGCGGGGCTCATCGAGGGGCAGTTCGCCAGTGTGGTGGTTTCCAAGACCTTCCACGGCGGCGCGTTTCTGATTGCGGTGGCCAGCGCCACACCGATGGCGTCCATGCTGTTCAGCCTGGCGTGGGGCATGCTGTCGGTGGGCCGGCGGAAGATCCCGCTGCTGATGGCCTTCGTGACGGCGACGGCGGTGACGATCGGCCTTCTGGCGATCGTCCCGGCAACGCGGGCGGGCGCGGTCTGGTTCGTGGCCCAGATGGCCCTGGCCCAGGTCCTGCTCTCCGGCGTCGTGACGATTCGCTCGGCGGTGTGGCGGGCGAACTATCCGCGCGAGGCGCGGGGGCGGATCACGGCGCGGCTTCAGGCCGTTCGTCGGTTCCTCACCGTGGTGGTGGTCCTGACCGCGGCGGCGGTCTGCGACTTCGACGCGACAGCATACCGGTACATCTTCGGAGCGGTGGCGGTGCTCGCGCTGGTGTCGGTCATCCCGCTCCGCCGCCTGCGCATTCGCGGTGAGAAGCGGGAACTGGCGCCGGCCGCCATCGTACGTGGCGGTGACGCGCTGGCGCCCGCCCTGCCCGAGCCCTTCGGCCTGACGGCCATTCTCTCACCGGGGCACGTCCTGGCGAAGATGATCGGTGTGCTGCGTGACGACCGGCGGTTCCGGAATTACTGCCTGGCGCAGACCCTGACCGGCTCCGCGAACCTGATGACGCTCGCGATCATCGTCACGCTCATCACGCGACACCTGGCGCCCAACGGCGCGTGGGGGTTTTGGGTCAGCACGGCGCTGATCGTGGCTTTGCCGAACCTGACGCTGCTGGGGAGCATCGGCCGGTGGGCGCGGCTCTTCGATCGCTTCGGCGTGCTGCACATGCGGGTGACGAACGTGGCGTGCTGGCTCGTGTCGCTGGTGTTCGCGGCCACGGCGGCGTGGGTCGTGGGCGATGCCGATCGCTTCGGGCCCTACTACGTTCCGGTCGCGGCGGTGCTCTTCGCGGGCCGGGGCCTGCTCAACGGGCTCGGGCTGGGAGGCGGCACGCTGGCGTGGAACCTGGGGCACCTTCACTTCGCTCGTCCGGAGGACGCCGAGGTCTACATGGGGGTGCACGTCTCGTTGACGGGACTTCGCGGGCTGATCGCGCCGGTGCTGGGCATGTGGCTTTGGCATACGATCGGCTGGTCGGTGTGGCTGGTAGCGCTGGCGCTGTCGGCGAGCAGCCTGTTGCTCTACGCGTACATGGCCCGCGAGGAGCGGTTGGCCGAGAACCAGGCGGTGGGCGCCACCCGCGGCGATGGCCTGCGGGCCGACTCTGCGGGCCCTTCGGTGAATCAGACATCCGCTGCGGCTCTAAACCCGCCGAGGTAGACGGTCATCGGGGCGTGGTCGCTGTCGAGGATTCCGTACCATGGGCTCGACGGACCGGGGAGCGGAATGACTACGAGGTCGGCACGTTTTCCGGTGGTGAGCGAGCCGCATTGGCGATCGAGGCCCAGCGCACGTGCGCCGTAGAGAGTGCCCATCGCCAGGAGCGTGTCCGGCAGAACGTCCGGATGAGCCTGCCGAAGAAACCGGAGCTCGTCGAGCACGGAAAGGGATGGGTTGGAGGCAAGGCTGTCGGTGCCAATGCCGACGTTGACGCCGGCGCGGAGCATTCGCCGGAATGGATGCGGGGCGTGGCAGAAGGCATGATGAGTCCGCGGGCAGAACGCGACGCTCGTGCGGGAGGCGGCCAGGGACTCGATCTCCGTGTCATCCAGGTAGTTTGCGTGAGCGAGGATCGTTCGCGGCCCGAGCAGCCCCGCGCCCCTCAGAGCCTCGAGCGGCCGCAATCCGTGACAGGCGATGGCATCGTCCCACACGCCGATACGTTGCAGATACTCGGCGAACGGCCCGGTGCCGGTCCGTGCAAACCGTTCCTCCTCGGCGGCCTCGGCCAGGTGAACGCAGACGGGTAACCGGAGCTGCTCGGCCCGCTCGGCGCACGCCCGCAGCGCGGCAGGCTCGACGGTGTACAGGGAATGTGGTGAGACGCCGATGTGCAGGCGCTCGTTGGCGTCATCGGCGTCGATGGCCGCGGCAAGCCGGGCGTCGAGCAGGTGGCGGCGGTTCCCGACCGCGGCCACCTCGCCGAAGGACACGCCGGACAACGACGATCGGGCCAAGACCGGCCGCGTCCACGCCGGGTTACGCGTGATGTCGCCGAGGCACGTCACGCCGGCACGAATCGACGCAGCCGTTCCGGTCGTGACGGCGCTCTCGATCTGCTCTCGTGTGGGCGGTTCCGCCAACAGCGCGGTCACGAGGCGAAGGAGCCAGTCCGTCAGATGACCATGCGGCGGCACCCGGCCCGCAAGGTGGGTCAACTCGAGATGCGTGTGTGCGTTGACGAAGCCCGGCACAATCACGCCGTCGCCGAAGTCAACCGCCTCGCCGACGCGGAGATCACGCGCAGGCCCGACCGCCCGAATCGCCCCTTCGTGGATATCGACGGCGCCGTCCTCGATCACCGGACCGTCGACGGGAACGACGAATCGCGCGCGGAGCAGCATCGAAGTCACGCCCGCCCCGCGGGCCGGGCCCGCTGGAACTCGACGATCTCACCGTCAGCCACGAAGCCCGCGCTTTCGAATAGCGCCCGGACCGCACTATCCTCGGAGTGGAGCTGAGTGCAGATGTTCCGCATCACCAGTCGCTTGGCCAGTGCCAGGACGTGCCCGAGCAGAGCATGGGTGACACCTGGCGCCGCGTGTAGATCCGGGACCGCCAGGTCCATGATCCGGGCGATGTCACCGACCTGATAAAGCGCGCATCGCCCGGCCGGCCTCTTGTCCTTCATTGCGACGAACATGTCGAACTGTGGATCATCCAGGCGCTCGACGTACGCCTCGACCGCATCGTCACAGGCCCGGCCCGGCGGCGACGACCCGGTCAGCGTACGCCGGAAAGCACCCCGCATCGCCCGAGCCGAGAGGATCCGCACGCCCGGCACCGGCTCCAGATGGACCCAGTCGGTCAGCAGCATGGCGACATCCTGCCGCGGCCGGAAGCCCTGAGCTTCGAGGAACGACGACAACGGCTCCGACGGCCGGCCCTCGGCCGGGGCCCAGCGGTAGCAGAACAGCCCCTTCTCGGCGAACCACTCTTCGGCCTGTTCGTACGCCACGGGGATCTTCACCGTCTCCTCGACGATCACCTCGCGAAACTGATTGACCTCCGGCAGGCCCGGGAAACGTTGCGAGTAATAGGCGATTCCATAGTCGAGCGTCTGCTTCGCGCAGAGCTGGCTGCACCAGGCCTGCGTGGTGCGGAGAAGCGAATCGACCGTGGTTCGTTCCATCAGGCTCGTCCCGGTGTCACGTCGCGGCAGCCAGTGGCGGACGCTTTGTATGGTGATCCGTGTGCATCTGAAAATGATGCGCCACGGCGAGCAGCTTCTGCTCGCCGAAGGCCGGGCCCATCAGTTGCATTCCGATCGGCAGGCGCCCGTCATCGAACCCGGCCGGCACGCTGATGGCGCACACGCCGGCCAGGTTCGCCGGCACCGTGTACACGTCGGTCAGGTACATCGCCAACGGGTCGCCGGCCTTCTCGCCGATGCGGAACGCCGTCGTCGGGGACACCGGCGACGCGATGACGTCGACCTGCTCGAACGCCCGTTCCAGATCCTGCTTGATGAGCGTGCGGACTTTCGCGGCCTTGCCGTAGAACTGGTCGTGGTAGCCTCGTGAGAGGGCGAACGTGCCGAGCATGATCCGCCGCTTCACTTCGGCGCCGAAGCCTTCCCCGCGGGTCATGGTGTACAGATCGTCGATGTTCGAGGCGCTGCGGCTGCGGTTGCCGAAATGAACGCCGTCGAAGCGGGCCAGGTTGCTCGACGCCTCGGCCGGGGCGATCAGGTAGTAACAGGCGATCGCGTAGCGTACGTGGGGAAGCTCGATGGGGACGATCTCGGCGCCGTTTCTCTTCATCACTTCCAGCGCAGCGTCCATCGCCGCACCCACGGCCGGGGCCAGGCCGTCGCCGACGAACTCCTCACAGATACCGACGCGCGTACCACGAAGCGGTCGCTCCAGCGCCGCCGTGTAATCCGGTACGGGTCGATCCACACACGTGGAATCCCGCGGGTCGTGTCCCGCGATGACTGCCAGAAGCAACGCCGCGTCGCGAACGTCGCGGGCGATCGGCCCGATCTGGTCCAGGCTGCTGCCGAACGCCACGAGCCCGTACCGCGACACGCGTCCGTACGTGGGCTTCAGACCGACGACGCCGCACAGGGCCGCCGGCTGCCGGATCGACCCGCCGGTGTCGCTTCCCAGCGCGCCGGGGACCATACCGGACGCGACCGCGACCACCGAGCCGCCGGAGGACCCGCCCGGCACGCGCGACCGGTCCCAGGGGTTCCTCGTGGGGAACCAGGCGCTGTGCTCCGTGCTGCTGCCCATGGCGAACTCGTCGAGGTTGGTCTTCCCGATGATGATGGCACCGGCAGCTTCGAGCCGCTCCACGACGTGAGCGCTATACCGCGAGCGGAATCCGTCGAGCATCCTCGATCCACAGGTCGTCGCGCCGAAGTTCGTGCACAGGTTGTCCTTCACCGCGACGGGAACACCAGAAAGCGGGCCCGGTTCAATTCCGGCGCCTCGCGCCCGATCGATCGCTCGCGCCCTATCGAGTGCCCGGTCCGCCTCCACGCTGAGGAACGCCCGCAGCCGGTCATTCAGGCCGTGAACCCGATCGAGCGCGGCGCGCACGGTCTCTTCGGCGCTTCGCTGCCCGGAGCGAATCGCCGCCACCGTCGCCGCAACCGTGTCGCAAACCGGCACCGGCTATGCATCTCCCTGCTCGAGCACTTTGGGAACCCGGAAGAAATCGTCCTGACGGTCCGGCGCATTGAGCAGAGCGCCCGCCGCGTCCCAAGAGGGCCGGGGCGCGTCGTCGCGAAGCACGTTGCGGACGGCGATCGGATGGATGAACGGCTCCACGTCACGCGTGTCAAGGCGCTCGAGCTGTTCGAAGTAGGCCAGGATGGAGGTGAGCTGCCCGGCGAAGCGCGTCACTTCTTCATCCGTAAGTTGCAGGCGGGCGAGCCGGGCCACATGCCGGACGGATGCCTCGTCCAGGGCTCGTTGCATCACTGCGCCTCCTTCCCTGCCCTCGCTTCGTGCCGGCCGCGGAAGGCCGCAACCGCCATCACGAGCCAACCGAGGAGGAAGCATGTACCGCCAAACGGCGTCACTGCACCGAGCCACTTCGATCCTGTGAGGCTCAGCGCGTACAGGCTCCCGGAGAAGAGGATGATCCCGGCGAGCATCAGGGCCGCCGAGGCGGCCGCCGCCCGCGACGCCTGCGTGGTGCAGAGCCAGCCCGCAGCCAGCATAGCCAGGGCGTGATACATCTGATACCGCGCGGACAGCTCGAAGACCTCCAGCGACCGCGGCTCCAGGCTGCCTTCCAACGCGTGTGCCCCGAACGCCCCTGCCGCAACGGCGATCAGACCGTTGATCGCGGCGATTCCCATCCAAACGGTCGAACCGGCTTCGTTGCGGGTGAACATGAGCTCAGGGGCTCCACCAGCGGATCATCTGAACGCTTCCCATCACGGTGCCGATAACATATCCGTCCCGGCCATGGATGCAAAGACGGTTCGACGACATGGTTGACGCAGCGCACAACGACACCTCTGACCCGCGACCACTCGTGCTGGTTACCCTTGGCGGTGGTGGCTGGCATCGCGAGACCTGCCGCGTGCTCGAACAGTGTCCGCCGGACGAGTTCCGAGTCGCGTATGTGTACGGCCACCACTCGGGCAACCACAGCGCGGGCCGGCTGCCGATGCCGATCGACGGGCCGCGATTCCCGATCCGCTATCTCGGTCCGACCCGCAAGCAACGACTCCGTTGGATCACGAACTCGCTGCGGTTTGCGGCGAGTTTCGTGGAGGGGTTTCGCCTGGTGCGGCGCCTTCGCCCGCACGCGATTCTCGCCGTCGGCCATCCGGCGGCCGTGCCACTGTTTCTGGCCGCAAAGTTCTGGCGGGCGCGAACCGTGTTCGTGGAATCGCTGACCCGCGTGCATGACCTTTCGGTCACGGGCCGAATCGTCTACCGGCTGGGCCTGGCCCAGCGCATGTACGTCCAGTGGCCTCGGCTGCATGAGCGTTACGCGCGGTGCACCTACGCCGGGAGCGTCCTGTGATCGTGGTCACGGTAGGAACGCAGTTCTTCGACGAGCTGATCGAGGAGGTCGATCGTCTCGTCGCGTCGGGCAGGATCCGCGACAAGGTGTGGGCGCAGATCGGACTGGCGCAGAGGGCGCCGCAACATCTCGACTACGTGCTTTTCGACGCCGGCCTGGTGGACCGGGCCCGCCGGGCCGACTTGATCATCTCCCATTCGGGCACCGGCTCCCTGTGCGAGTTCATCACTCTCGGCCGGCCGCTGATTGCGGTCGTCAACCCGAGTAAGGCCGACAACCACCAGCTCGAATTCGTCCAGGAGCTGTCGCGATTCTACGATTATTGCTGGATATCGTCACCGGATCGCCTGGGTGAGGCACTCGCACACCCCCGCATCCCTGTCGCCAGGAGGCGATCGACGCTTCCCGAGCTTGCGCGCGACATCCGCGCCGCCCTTGTCGGTCGTTGACCACCCGGGCAGGGGTACGGTTTAGTCCATCTGCTGCGGCGCGCCAGCCTGGCACGCCAGCACCCGGGCGGGGGGCCGCTTGACCGCCCATGAGTACCGTTTGAGCGGCGGCAGGATTCGACAGAGGGTCCGGTAGACCGGCGCGGTCTCGAACTGAACCGGCCCGGCATGCGTCGCGACGAACTCCTGAAAGGCGTTCGACCTCGCGGAGTTCAGCGGATTGACCAGGACGGCGTCGCAGGGCGGCGTGTTGCCGGCTTTCTCGGGCGAGGCCGCTCGGTCGAACAGCTTCCACGGCTCCACGTCTGCCGTTGTGGACACGTTCGCCGTCGCGCGCATGCCGGCGATCACGAACATCTCGTTCAGGGTTCGATGGTCCGTGACATACGGCACGTCGGGATGGCGCTGTGCGTAACGCAGCAGTTCTCGCGACGTCGGCACGCTCTGGTCCCAGCTTCCGCCGGCCAGGAGGTTCACCACGCACACGGCCAGCGCCGGGCCGCCGACCGCGAAACCGAATCTTGCGTGCCGAGTTCCGGCAACGAGTGTCGCGAACAGAACCACGATGGCGAAGCTCGCCGGTTGAAGATAGCGCATCATCCGCTCGAACGGACGGTAGTCCCAGGGCACGATGGAGCCGTAACTGATCCAGAGCCAGGACAGCGTCGTGGTCAGCAGAAGAACCCGCATTCCCGTGTCGAGACTTCGCCAGTTCCACGACCCGAGCCCGAGGACGACCAGGAGCAAAAGTCCGAAGGGCTTGCTGAACCAGAGGTGGATGATCGGCCACCACAGGAAGGTGAGATTGAGCGAGCCATCGGGCGTCAGCGGCGTGATCGACCGACCTTCCGCGGCGGCTCCGGCGCAGAGCCGAAACCGCAACAGCGGGTCGCCGAACATTAACTGGAATAGAACCATGTCTGCGAGAACGAATAGGACGCCGCCCAGGACGACGGTTACGGCTGCGCGGCCATAGCGGTGACGGTCCAGAACGAGCGCCGCGGCCAGAAGAGCGGCCACGTAATAGACGCCGGCAAGATGCGTCACCACCCCAAGTGGAAGGCAGATCGCCGAAACATACCGCCACCGCCGCGAACCGGCTCCCGCAATGAGCGCCACGGTGCCCACGGCCATCCACGCCGACATAAGGGTGTGCGGCGAAACCTGGGTCGCCATCTCGACGTCCAGCGGAAGCGCGGCGACGGCGAGCCCGGCCCAGTATCCCGCCCGCTCGCCGACTTGCCGGACGCAGTACGCCACCACCGTCGCCAGCAGCGCGAAAGACGCCAGGATCGACGGCAGGACGGCGGCGGTCTCGGAGAAGCCGAACGCCTTCAGACAAACCCACGTCAGAAGATTCCCGACGAGCCGCGCCTCCCATCCGTTGGCCGGCGCTCGGTCCCAAAGCGCCGCATAGCGCAAGAGGTACAGGTCGTCACTGCCCACGAGCCCGACAAAAAACACGATGCGGAACGCCAGCCAGGCGACCGAGCAGGCAAGGAGTGGGCAGAGCCACGGAGGGGGTCCGAATCCTAGCGCCAGCCGCGGATGTGCGCGGCGCGCGCCACCAGCGGGTGCCCGCATGTCGGTCGGCGTGATTTCCGTTGTGCACACGGCCATATTATCGGCACACCCCCCGGACGGCTCGACGCCTGTCGGCGGGCACAAGAGGCGGGTTGCCGGTGCCGATAACCACTCGGGAGACGGCTCGCCGTGTGAAGGCGCCAATCCCCGCAACGGAGGTTTCATGAAGAACCCGCACCTGGCACGCCTGGCGATGTGCTTCGCGATGCTGTCGCTCGCGTCGGCGGCAGGCAGCTACTACTGTTACGCGCGCGACGCAGCGCTGCTGCGCGTGAAGGCCTCGCAGCTCACCGCCGGGATCGCGGACCCGGCCGAGCGCGTTCTGGCCCTGTTGAACTGGGTCCACAACGAGACGGGGACAGCCAAGAACGAGCAGGGTTACTTTCTGCCTCAGCTCGGCGCGACGCCGTGTCAGGTTCTGGAAGCCGGCGGGGATTGCGCCGACAAGTCACGACTGCTCAGCGCGATGCTGCGACAGATCGGGCTGCCGGCGACGATGGCGATGTGCCTACACCCGGAGACCGGTCGGCCGACGCACACGATCGTCGAGGCACAGATCGGGCCCGGCCGGTTCATGGTCGTCGATCCCGCCTTCGATCTGGCGTTTCCCAAGCCGGGATCCGACGGATACTACGGGCTGATCGACCTGCGCCGCGACCCGTCCATCCTCACCGCCAGACTGGATCAACGCGCCGACACGCTGGCTCCGGGCGACCCTTTGCGGTCGTATAACCGTAGTGGAGCCGTGTACGCCCGGGCCACGACGGTCAACTGGAACAAGAATTTCGTGACGCGGCTCGTGCGCGACTCACTGGCCGGTCGCCTGGGTGAGAACCTCTACCGGCTCCCACGTCCGCCGCTTCTCGAGGAGCCGCAACTGGCGGTCGCCAGCGCCGGAGTTTTAGCGGGCACCGTTTTCGGCTTCGCCGCGATGTGGTTCGGGCGGCGCGACCGAACGAAGCGCCGCGGGCCGGCCCATAAGCCCGCAAGCTCGGCCATCATCGCTCAGGCTCGGCACAGCCTCGGGGTGGGCCACCCGGACGCATGACAGCGGCTTCACGGACCGGCCGGACGGCACCCAATCCGGCATCCAAGTCAGAGGCAGAGTGATCGATGTGGCCGCTTCGCAGCATCGCGTATTTCTTCGCGTTCTGGTTGGCCTGTCTGCTTTCCCTCGCCAATCCGATTTGGGGCGTGGTGAACTACATGGCCGTGTACCAGATCAACCCCACCGTGACCTGGTGGGGCAAGCCGCTGGTCGAATTGGGCATGCGTTTCTCCCTGATCGCCGCGGCGTTCACGATCGTCGGACTGTTCACCGGCCGGAGGCACGTTCCTGAGGTCCGCCCCCTGTTCTCAATGTGGGAGGTCGGCGTCATCGCGCTGGTCGTGGTTGCCGCGCTGAACCTGCTGATCGGCGTACCACCTTCGTCGGCCACGCTCTATACGTTCGAGAAACTCTGGAAGGTGCTGCTCTTCGTTCTCATTCTGACCCGACTGGCGACCACGCGGGAGAACCTCCGAATGGTCGTCTGGACGTTTGTCCTGGGAAGCTTTTACCTCGGCTACGATGCGTTCACGGCTCCTCCAGATGCCTTTGTGCTGGGGCGCCTGGAGCGGGTCGGCGGGCCCGACTTCTCCACCACCTCGGGGGCCGCGGCCTATCTCGCGGCAATGCTACCGATCATCGGCGTCGCGTTTCTGACCGCGAAACACTGGCGCTGGCGGGTTCTGGCGGCGCTGGCCGGGGCGCTGAGCGTCAACGCGGTCGTGATGTGTCGCACGCGATCGGCGTTCGTGGGCATCGTCTGCGGGCTGCTGGCGGCTTTCCTGGTGGCCCCACGCGTCCGTCGCTACCGGATCCACGCACTGCTGATCATCGGTGGACTCTGCGCCTACAAGCTCACCGACGGCAACTTCTGGCACCGCATGGAGACGATGACCAGCCGGGAGGCCCTCAAGGCGGACGCGGCGGCCGAGACCCGTCGCGAGATCTGGGAGACCTCACTCGTGATGTTCCGGGACCGACCGCTCGGCATCGGCCCGGGGAACTTCCAGAACATGATCGGACAGTACAACCCGAAGCACCACAAACGGGCCAGCCACAACTCACTGGTGGTCTGCTTCGTGGAGCTCGGCGTCCAGGGCGGCCTGCTCTTTCTGTGCATGGTCTGCGGTTCGCTGTGGCTGCTGCGGCAAAGCTCCCGGCTGGCCCTGTACAGCGCGGACCCGTTGGAGACGAAGCTGCTCGCGTACGGGTTTCTCACGGCATTCGTAACCTATTTCGTTACGGCGCTGGGAACGCAGCGGTTCTATTGCGAATCGTTCTGGTGGGTGCTCGCCCTGCCGTTGTGTCTGTATCGAACGGTTCGGCGGGAGATGGAAAGCCCGGGGCTCGTTCCGCAGCTTGCAGAACAACCACGGGACTGGGAGCTTGCCGCTGTCCTCGCCCGATGCCAACCGGCCGCACCATGATCGCCCCGCGATCCTCCACGTGATCAACTGCCTGGAAGGCGGCGGGACCGAACGCACGCTGCTCGGGCTGCTCCAACGCCTGGCGGGCGGCGGCGACCGCCATCTTGTCGTCACCTTGCGCCGCGCGGGCACGCTCGCGCAATACCTGCCGGACTCGGTCGCATGCGTGGCGCTGGACGCGGGAAGGCGCTCGTGGACGGCAGGAGTGCGCCTCGCGGGCATCGTGCGGCGGTCGAAGGCCGAAATCATCCACGCGCGGAATACGGGCTGCTGGTTCGACGCCGTCGTGGCTGGAGCGCTGACCCGTACACGGATTGTACTTGGATTCCACGGGCTCGAGTACGAAGGCCGCTTCTGCCCCCGTCATCGCCGCCTGGCGCGTACGGCATCATGGCTCGGCGCCCGCTTCACGACGGTTTCCGATGCGGGCCGCCGCAAGCTGCACGACGAAGCCGGCGTGCGGCTGGAACGCATTGACGTACTGGCTAACGGCGTTTCGCTCGACCGATTTCGCCCGGCGGAACGGGTCCGCGCGGCCACCCGGTCGAGACTGGGCCTGCACGACACCGACTGCGTCGTCGGGATCGTTGCGGCGCTCAGCCCGGTTAAACAGCACTCGTTGTTGATCTCTGCCGTTGCCGAGGTCTCGAAAGAGATACCCGCACTGCACCTGGTGATCGTCGGCGACGGGCCGCTTCGCTCCGCGCTGGAGCGCCAGGCGGCCGCATGCGGCCTGGCCCGCAGGGTCCACTTCACGGGCTGGCACGAGGACACGGCGCCATGGCTTTCCGCGATGGACATCTATGCGTGTTGCAGCGCTGCGGAGGGAATGAGCAACGCCCTCCTCGAGGCCATGGCCAGCGGCCTGGCAACGATTACGACGGACGTGGGCGACCATGCCGCGATCGTGCGTCATCAAACGGACGGCCTGGTTACGCGGCCCGGCTGCGCCACGGAACTCGCATCCGCGATCCGGACGCTCGCCGCGGCCCCGGCCCTCCGTGAGACCCTGGCCGGTGCAGCACGCGACCGTGCGCGTGACTTCCGTTTCGACACGGCCGTTCGCGTTTATCGGGACTACTACCGCACGTGGCTGCCTGCGCCGCGGCCCGCATCGGGCGGTATGGCCTCGATCACCCCGCAAACCACGGCCACTTCCTGACCGTCCGGTAATGCCCAAGACAAGCGCTGTTGGCGCACCACGGATCCGGCGTTTGTTTTGGCTTCAAGCGCCGACACTCGGCGTCCGAAAAACGAATGGCGTGCATGGACCGTGCGCGCAACAGGAACAGGCGGCCATCTGAGGCGGGTTGCGGACCTGCTGATCGAGAAGTCCACCGAAAGTGGGTGGCGCACGGCCGCCTTCGACGGCAAACAGCACCGTACCCGGTTGATCCCGTGAGCAGACAAACGAGCTCGTCATCGAGTAAATCCCAGGGCGCCGGCCCGATCGGCCGCAGCGAGCTCGCCTGCCCGGATGAGCGTCCTTTCGCCGAGGTCCGCAAGAACCTCAACGACGCCTGGCGGATGTTATGGCTTCACCGCTGGATGTTCTTCATCCCCTGCTGCCTGGTGGCCTCCGGCGCGTTCATCGCCAGCCTGTACTATCCGCGGACCTACACGGCCAGCACGTCGTTCGAGCGGCGCAATGACCCCGTCATGATGAACCTGCCGATGTCGGCGGGCGCCGCCTCGTTCAAGTACTTCCGCAACACGATGGTACGGGACCTCACCTCGACGGACTGTGTGGCCGAGGCGGTCGAAGAGATGGGCCTGGTGGAGCTGGCGCGCGAGCCGTCCGGGGAACTCACCGAGCAGTCAAAGCGGCGGCGCGACGCGGTGGCCCGGTCGCTTTCGAGCACCCTCTCCATCTCCACCACGTCGCCGAGCGAATTGATCGACATCATCCGGATCGCCTACACCGGACCGGATCCCAAGATCGGCAAACGCCTGGTGGATCAGGTCAAGGCGACCTACGTGCGCCGGACCATGAAATGGATTCACGATTTCCTGGTCAGCCAACGTGACTACTTCCAGCAGGAAGCGGTCGTTGCCCTCGACGAGTTGCAGAAGGCGCAGCGTGCGGAGACGGTGCTGCGCCTGGCGCACCCCTACGTGAACCCGACCGATCCCAGCGCGATCGCCCTGAAGCTCACGCAACTGGAATCGGAACGCCGCGAGCTGCTCATGCGCCGGCGCGACTCCGCTACCGAGCTTGCCGGCCACCGGCAGCTCCTCGCGCAACTCGAACCGCAGCTCCAGCGGGCCAATACCCCGGCCGTGCTCGACGCGGCGGCGGCCGCGGTGAGCGAAGAGATCCTGCGCTTCCAGCGCCACATCAACGAGGTCAACCGGAAGATCGAAGAGCTGCATCGGACGCGCGGCATGACCGACCAGCACCCCGACATCGTCGAGCTGCTGGAAGCGCGAAAGTTCTACGAAAACGCGCTGCGGGCGGAAGGCTGGCTCGCCCCGTCGCTGGCGACCGCTAATTCACCGCTGCGCAGCGCTGCTCCGGCCGCGGACGCGGGTCTTCCCGCCGACGACCGGCGCCGCGAGACGGACGTGGCACGCCTGACGATCCAGATCGCCGCGCTCGAGGCCAAGATCAAGGATGTCGACATCAGTCTCGAGACAAACGGCCGAGAGACGCAGCAGCTTCGACAAGCCAAGGACGAACTGTTCACGAAACAGGACCAGTTCGCCGAGGCCACCGGCGAGGTCGGACGCGCCCGCCAGAAGTACAACCAGCTCGAAGGCACCGTGTCCCAGATCGAGCCCGCGATCAAGGCCGTCGAGCAGAACCGATTACTTCAGTTCTCGGAGGGCCAGCCGGCCGCAGGCGGCAGCACGCCGGTGTCACCCCGCGCGGTCACGGTCATCCTGTTGGCGCTGGCAGCGGGAATCGGCACCGGCGCGTTGTTCGTGGTCCTCGCGGAGCTGATCGACAACGTGTTCCGCGGTTCGAGCCAGGTGGCCCGCAGCCTTGGACTGCCCATCCTCGAGGCCATCGACGAGATCATCACCGCTCAAGACCGCCGCCGCCTGCTGATCCACCGCGTCGTCGTCACGCCGGTCCTGATCATGTTCTGCGTGGGCCTGACCGGGCTCACGGGCTCCATGGCCTACCTGAGCATTCGCCAGCCGTGGACGTACGAGAAGCTCCGCAAGGTGCCGCAAACCGCTCTCGAGCTGTTTGTCGATGAGGCAACCGCCAATCAGGGCTGAACGCCGGGTCCTGGCGCGGCCGGACGCACGCCCCGCCCGAGCTGTCCCGCCGTTAACGCCGCCGGAGCCGGCTCAACAACGAACGCTGATGCCCGCCGTTTGCAGCGGGCTCGCGGGTCTCATCGGAACCGGGCCGGTAAGCCGGGAAAAAGACATGGAAGTCCGTCCCGGCCCCCGCCTTGGACTCCACCCACGCTGCGGCCTGGTGTTGCCGGAGAATCCCCAGTACGGCGGCGAGCCCAAGTCCGTGGCCCTCGGCCTTGGTGGTGAAGAACGGGTCGAAGATGTGCATCAACGTCGACTTGTCCATGCCACAGCCACTGTCGCGGATCAGTAGCTCGAGGTAGGGACCGGGCCGGACGTCGTAGGGGATGCATCGGCTCGCTTTTCTCGGCGTGAGCTCGGCCGGCCGCGTCAGGAGCTGAATCGTCCCGCCGGATTCCATGGCCTGCTTGGCGTTCATACAGAGATTCAGGATGATCTGCTCGAGTTGCCCACGATCGGCGAGTATCAGCGGCCCGCCGGGCGCGAGGTCGAGCTCGAGTTTGTGGGTTTGGCCCAGGGATGAGCGGACGAACATCAGCACGTCGGCGATCACGGCGTTGAGGTCCGTCGGCTGGGGGTTGTGGCGGCCGGTCCGCGCGTAGGTCAGCAGGTGCTTGATCAACTGGTTGGCGCGGGCGCCCGATTCTTCAATGAGCTCGAGATGCTCGATCGCCTCGCGGGGAAGGCCCTTGGTCGACCGCAGCAGCGCCGCGTTGCCCAGAATCACCATCAGCGAGCTGTTGAAGTCGTGGGCCACGCCGCTAGCGAGCACGCCCAGGCTCTCGAACTTCTGGGCCTCGCGCAGACGCGCCTCGATGATCTCGCGTTCCGTCACGTCCCGGGCCATCGACGCCACGCCACGGATATGGCCGTGCGAGTCACGCAGCGGGGTGTTGAACCACTCGCAGGTCAGGCTCGACCCGTCCTTCCGCGTGTTCCGGTTGACGGAGTGGCTCGAGGTGTCCCCGGCCAGGAGGTCCGCCCAGACCCGCTCGACCTGTGGCACGGAGTCCGACGGAACGATCAGCTCGAAGGCGTGCCGGCCTACGGCGTCCTCCCTGGAATGTCCGAACGCCCGCTCGGCGGCCGGGTTCCACTCCACCACGCGGAAATCGGCGTCCCACACGATGTAGGCCAGCGGCATCCGCTCCATGTGAAACCGGAGCCGCTGCAACGCATCGTTGAGCTGATCGACGACACGGCGATGTTCGGTCATGTCGCGGATCACCGCCGTGAAGACCCGTGTATCACACTGCTGTCCCGACGCCAACGCGATCTCGACCGGTATTTCGCTGCCATCCTTCCGAAGCGCGGGGCAACACAGCGTGCGCCCGACGCGCTCATCGCGACACGCCCCCAGATGGCGGCTGAACGACTGGGTGTGCAGCTCACGCAACCGGTCAGGCACCAGGTCCGTAATGCTCAGCGACAAGGCCTCCGGGGCCGAATACCCGAACAGCTCCTCGGCGGCCGGATTCCACGACGTCAACCTCCCGTGGGCGTCGGCCGAAACCACCGCCGCACCGCACAGCGCCACCAGCGTGCTGTACGCGTCAAGCGACCGCTGCAAGGCCTCCTGCGCCCGGTAACGCTCGGTCACGTCGCGCAGGATCTTCAGATATGTGCCGTCTCCCAGCGACACGGCGTGCGCCTCCACCACGATCGTGCTACCGTCCTTGCGGGCCAGGGTACGGTCCGAGCGGGCCTGACCCTCCCGTTGGAGCCGCGTGAACCGGTCCGTCGAACTGGCCCGATCCGACGATGGCGCGAGATCTTCCACCTTCATCCCGAGCAATTCGCCGCGCGTGTAACCCGTCAATCGAGTGGCGGCATCGTTGGCGTCGACGTACCGGCCGGCCCGGTCCACGACGAGGATCGCATCGGGCGCACGGGCGAACAGGTACTGGTAGTCACGTGCCGTCGCTGTGGACGAGTCAACCTCCGCGGCTGCGCCCGGTGACCTGTCGGCCGCTCGGGCACGACGTGACTTCGAACGAGGCTCGCTTGCGTCCGACCGATCAGACATCGCAACACTCGACCGCACGATCCGCGATGCGTCTTGCCACCGCGTCCCACGGCTCGTCCCCACCGCCGTGCGGAACACCCCGTGCGTTTACGCGGCGCCGGTTTCGCCGAGCCAGCGCTCGGCGTCTATGGCCGCCTTGCACCCCATGCCCGCGGCGGTGACGGCCTGGCGGTAGACGTGATCGACGCAGTCCCCGGCCGCGAACACGCCCTCCACGCTCGTCGTGGACCGGTAGGGGTCCGCCAGCTTGATGTACCCCTTTTCGTCGATAGCCAGTTGCCCGTCCAGAAAACCCGTGGCGGGCGTGTGGCCGATCGCGAGAAACAGCCCGCCGACCTTCGCTTCCGATTCACGGCCGGTTTCGGTGTCCTTCAGGCGCAGACCGCGGATCTTGTCATCGCCGAGCACATCCGTGACGGTCCGGTTCCACAGGATCTCGATCTTCGGGTGGTTCAGCGCCCGTTGGGCCATGATCTTCGACGCCCGGAGCTTGTCCCGACGGTGTATCATCAGCACTTTCGACGCGAACTTCGTGAGGTACGTGCCCTCCTCGACAGCCGAGTCGCCGCCACCGACGACGGCCAGGACCTTGTCGCGGAAAATGGGCAGCGCACCGTCGCACACCGCGCAGGCGCTGACGCCGCCGCCGTTGCGGGCGAGGCGCTGCTCGTTTTCCTGCCCCAGCCAGTTCGCCGTGGCCCCCGTGGCGACGATGACCGAGTGGGCGCGATACGGCGTCCCGTCCTCGCTGGTGACCACGAACGGCTTCTTCGAAAAATCGACCGATGCACAATCCTGGTAGGTGTACGAATGTCCGTCATCGGGGTTGGACACGTCCGGATTGAATCCGTTGTCCGTGACGATCCGCGTGCCGAACCGAACGGCCTGCTGCTCGAAGTAAGCCATCATCGTCGGCCCGGTGATGCCCTCGGGAAAACCGGGGTAGTTCTCCACCTCGGTCGTCAGCATGAGCTGACCGCCCGGTAGGATGGTCGACGGGACCTGCTTCGGACGACCTGCGAACACCAGCGGCTCCAGATTCGCACGCGCCGCATACAGCGCCGCCGTCCATCCCGCGGGTCCCGAACCGATGATGATGACATTCTCGACAGCCTTCGATTTCGACATGCCTCGCTGCGCTCCCATCCTGCGAATCTAACAACCCCGCTCCGGCCGCCGCGACCCGAAGAGCCGCCGCGGCCTTCGCCGGCAACAGAGCCGGCCGCACATTGTCGCTGTACCCATAACGTCGCTGTGCCGGGCGTGCACGCGTCGCCACGGTGCGGCAGCGACGAGGACGCACCCAACTCCCCCCGCCATCATAACGGACGGCCAGGATTCGGTCGAATGAGCCCGAGTTGCCCGATACGCCGTGCCCGGCTAACCTCTCCCTACGCTCGTCGATCCTGACCGGCACAGCGGGCCGGCCGGCCGTCGGCCTGGGCTTTGCAGGATGGATGCGCGGATCTCCTCGATGTTAATGATCATCCTGCGCCCGTGCACGATGCACGTGGGCTTTAGCCGCGAACAACGCATATACCATGAACGGTACACCGCCGACGAGCCCGTATGGGTCGACCGACCGGAAAAGGCGGGGGTGCGCCGCGGTGCCGCCCACCTGCGCCAAGCCGTCAACGCCCGGTTCGCGGAGTCCCGGCCTCGGCGCAGCCACGTCCCCATTTTCGATCCGCCGGACGCGCCTCGAGTGGGTCCAGCGTGCTTCATGATGGCGGCATCGCATGTTTAGCGCCACGGTCGAAGGCGGGTTCTCGGCGCAGCATCAGGTCCGCCTGCCGGATGGCACGCTCGAGCCGCTTCACGGGCACGAGTGGAGGATCCGCGTGCGGATCGACGCGCCCGCGCTCGATCCGCGCGACATGGTCGTCGACTTCGCCGCCGCGCAGGCGGCGTTGCACGAAGCCGTGGCGGACTTCCATCACGCTGACCTGAACCGGCTCGACGCGTTTGCAGGAGTGAACCCGACTGCCGAGCGAGTCGCGGAGCGGATCTTCCGCCGGCTGCTGCGGGCGGGACTGCGCCGCGTCACGCGGGTCGAGGTGACCGAAGCGCCGGGCTGCACCGGCGCCTACGGACCCGACGCGAACGAGGCGCCGCAGCTTGAGCCGGGGCGCCCAGATTGACGATGAATACCCCGATCTGTAGAATTCGAGGTGACGAAGCGGGCTCGTCCCGGCCGGGTGATCGAGGGCTGCTACAACGATGAGCATCATCTGCCAACACTGCCACGAGGCGAAGGCGACCGTGCACATCACCGATACGATCCCGCAGAAGCGAGAACGCCATCTCTGCGAGGACTGCGCCATCAAAGAGGGCGTGATCATCAAGCAGCATCACACCACGAATGAGATACTTCAGCAGTTCATCAAGCAGAAGACCGGGCTCGGCGGCGCCGACGAGCTGACCTGCCCCCGCTGCGGCATGACCTTCCGCGACTTCCAGACCAAGGGCCAGCTCGGCTGCCCCAACGACTATACCGCGTTTCAATCCCTGCTGATGCCGCTGATCGAGCGGGCCCACGAGGGTGCCACGCATCACGTGGGCAAGGTGCCGGTCACCGCCGACGAGACCCTCCGGCGACAGGCCGGGCTCGTTCGGCTCCGGCGCGAACTCCAGGACGCGATCGACCACGAGGACTACGAACACGCCGCACGCCTCCGGGATCAGCTACGGCACCTGGAGACGCCATGAGTTCGCCGCTCGACGAGCTTACGCGGACGACGGGCGAGTGGCTCCGCGGCGAGGGGCCGATGTCCGACGTCGTGGTTTCCTCGCGCATCCGACTCGCCCGCAACCTCGCCGAGTACCCCTTCGTATCCACCGCCGGGCCGAGCGAACGCACGGAGGTGTTCCGCCGCCTGGTCGACGAAATCACCGCCCTGCCCTTCGGACGTGACGCGCTCGTGGTCGACATGTCGGAGACCGACTCGATCGACCGCGAGGTGCTCGTCGAGCGTAACCTGATCAGCCGCCAACACGCCGCAGGCGACGGGGCGCGGGGCGTCACCGTCTCGCCCAACGAGACACAGGCGGTCATGATCAATGAGGAGGACCATCTGCGCATCCAGGTCCTGCGCAGCGGCATGCAGCTCGAAGTGCTGTGGGAGGACGCCACGGCCATCGACGACAACCTGTCACAGAAGGTCGCGTACGCGTTTGACAAGCAGCTCGGTTACCTGACGGCGTGCCCCACCAACGTCGGAACGGGGATTCGCGTTTCCGTGATGCTGCACCTGCCGGCCCTGCGCCTGACCAAGGAGATCGAGCGGGTGGCACGGGCCGCACGCGACCTGCGCCTTGCCGTCCGCGGCCTCCACGGTGAAGGCACCGAGGCCGTCGGCGACCTGTATCAGATATCGAACCAGACCACGCTCGGGAAGTCCGAACAGGCCATCATCCAGACCTTCACCAAGACGATCATCCCCAAGATCGTCGAGTATGAGCAGACCGCCCGCGATTCGCTCGACAAGCGCCGCGTGCATCAGGTCGATGACAAGATATGGCGGGCCTACGGGGTGCTGAGCCAGACCCGGTGCATCAGCAGCGCCGAGACCCAGAGCCTCCTCTCACCGATCCGAATGGGCATCCATATGGGCCGATTCGACCGGATCGACATCCGCATGCTCAACGAGCTTTTCCTCCAGACCCAGCCCGCACACCTTCAACGGCTGCTCGGCAAGGTCCTTGACGAGGAAGAGCGGGGCGTGGCCCGGGCCAATTACCTGCGCCGCCGGATCGCGGACGCCTCCGCACCGCGTTCGAACTAGCCGTCTCTCTGCGAACGTAACGAGCGCCCATCGCCGGCTACGCCAGATAAGTCTTTTTCTTCCGCCCGGAAAGGTAGGATTCCATCACGCAGTTGGCCAGTTCGCCGCTGGTCGTGTAGAACGCCACCCCCTTGGTCAGCTTGGTCAGGTGCGCGACGAAGTTGATCCAGTCCATGTAGAAGTAGTCCTCGATCAGGGCGAAGGTCGAAAACCGGACGCCCCGGCGGGCGAGTTGCACGGCCTCGGTCAGCGTCGCGAGGGCGGTGACCTCCTCCGGCGGATAGAGCAGCCGAACATCCTGCCCCTCGACATGGGCGGTCGGCTGCCCGTCGGTGATGATGAACACCTGCTTGTTCCGCCCGCCGCGCTTGCCGAGGATCTTCCGGGCCGTCATCAGCCCGATCTGGAGGTTCGTAAAATGCTGCGGCGCGCGGGACAGCTCGTCGATGGGCACGCGCATGCGTACCTGCGGGTCGTACAGCGAGATCCTCTTCGGCTGCACAAGCGGAAGCTTGTGCTCGGGCACGACCTCGGCTCCTGTCGCGAAGCCGACCACATCGACCGTATCCAGCGCGAAGCGCTGGCGGATCAGGGCAAACATCGCCATCGCGCAGCGCTTGGCCTGGGTGAAGCGGTGCCAGCGGCTCATCGAGCCCGACATATCCAGCAGGATGACCGTGCTGCACGTGGCCTTCGACTCCGTCTGATGAACCTCGAAATCCCGCTCCTGTAGCCGGATCGGCACGCCCGAGCCGCCGCGCTGCACGGCGTTGCGCAGCGTAGCGCTGAGGTCGAGGTCGCTGACCGGATCGCCGAAACGGTACGCGCGGGTCTCGTCGGTTCGTTCACCGCCGACACCGGTGCTCGTGGACTCGTGCCCTTCCGGTGCGTCGGGTCGGAGGTTCTTGAACACCTCCATCAGCGCTTTGCGCTGCATGCTGTTGACCGCCCGGGGCGTCAGCCGAAACCGAACGCCCACCTTGTCCAGGAGCCCCTCCTCGATCCACTTCTCGATGATCGCGCGCTGCTCGGGATTCTCGGTCAGCTCCTCCAGGGCACGCAGCGCATCATCCCCGTATTCCAGCAGGTACTCCATGAAGTTGGAGAAGTGCTGAAGGTGCTCTTGAGTCGGGAACTCGCTGCCGTCCCATTCGTGATAGATGAAACGCATCGTCGCCTTGCGCCAACTACGGATGGTGGGCACGGCCCACCCTACGCCGCCCACGGATGGTGGGCACGGCCCACCCTACGCCGCCCACGGATGGTGGGCACGGCCCACCCTACGCCGGCCTGTCACCCGTAACTCGTAACTACCCTACCGTTTATACCCCCGCTTCCCGTGGTAGGCGTACTTGCTGAGCCGGTTGTTCACGTACAACGCTTCGAGGACGAATTCCGCCGCCGCCGCCAGGTGCGCCTCATCCTCGAACGGCAGGTCGAGGTTGACGCAGAGCTTTGCCGCCGCCTTCTTCAGCGCCGGAAACCTGTCGATCGTCCGGACGAAATCGCTCGTCGAGACGTCGTCGCCGGATTCGATCGCGGCCCGCCCGTTGGCGAACGCGTCGACCACCGCGTCGAGCTCGCCCACCCGGCCGTATTCCTCGAACACCGCCTTGACCGCCTCCCCAATAATGGCCGTCAGCAGCTTGTCCTCCGACTTGTCGTCCTCGGCGAGCATCAGCTCGACCTTTCCGCGACAACCGGCGGCGACGTGCTCGAGATCGGCGATCCTCGGGACGACGCGCGACTCGCCGTGCCGCAGGCAGCGCCGCTCGGCGTTCGATACGATCAGTTCCGCGTTGGCGATGGAGGTGCGCACTGAGACGCCCGACTGCTGATTGATGTGCGGACTGCTCCGGGCGATCCGTCCGATGTGCTCGACGATCTCGAGCATGAATCGCGGCACCTCGACTCTCGACTCGGGGAGCTTCCGATCCAGCCAGGCGTTGGCCTGCGTGATCCGCATCGCGTCCGAGGTTCGCGGCGGATAATGCGTGCGAATCACCGACCCGATCCGGTCCTTGAGCGGCGTCACGATGCGCCCCCGGTTGGTGTAGTCCTCGGGATTGGCGGTGAACGCCATGCATAGGTCCAGCGACAGCCGCACGGGAAACCCACGTATCTGGATGTCACGCTCTTCCAGCGCGTTGAACAACGCCACCTGGATCCGCGGAGCCAGGTCGGGCAGCTCGTTGATCGCGAAGATCCCGCGGTTCGTCCGCGGAATCAGGCCGTAATGAATGACGCCCTCGTCGTCCAGATGCCGGCCCTCGGCGTGCTTCACCAGGTCGATCTCGCCGATCAGATCGGCGACGGTCACGTCCGGCGTGGCCAGCTTCTCGTGGAACCGCTCGTCGCGATGAAGCCAGCGAAGCTCCAGATCATCGCCGTGCTCCTCGAGCAGCCGGCGGTTGCCCGGGAACTTCGGATCGAGCGGGTCGTCGGGCAGGTCGCTGCCGGCCGGGCTCGGCGACCACTCGTCCAGCAGGCCGGGGAGCATCCGGATGATCCGCGATTTGGCCTGCCCGCGCAGGCCGAGCAGCAGCATGTCATGCCGGCTCAGGATCGCGTTGACCAGCTCCGGCACCACCGTGTCGTCGTACCCGATGATGCCGGGCAGCAGCGGCCCGTTCGACCTGAGCCGCGCGATCAGGTTCTCGCGCATCTCCTGCTTCACCGAGCGGCTGCGGTACTCCGTCTCGCGCAGCGCACCAAGCGTTTTCGGCAGGCTGGATGGAAGCGTCCTCAAGATTCGTCCCCTTTGCGTGAATCGTAGCGCCGGGCGCAGGACACGTCAACGACGTTGACGACTGCGCACGCACGCGGTACGCTCGCTTCTTTGCGACGCAACCGCCGAACCGGATTCAACGAACGTGTCCGCGTGCCCGTTTTCTCTTCCTCATGCAGTGCGGGCGGCAGCCCGGCGAGCCGATCTCGCCATCGACCTCGACGCGCTCGTGACCGTTCTTGCACTGCCCTGGCTGGACTGCACGGTACCCACGGAGCCCGAGCCGGGCCGGTGGCCGACGTACGCCCGCGACGCCTTTCTCGAGCCCGCCTCCCGGCTCTTCGGCCTGACCATCCGCGGGATTCATCCGCCCGAGGCCTCGCGCGGGCTCCACGACGCTGCGGAGTTCGATCAACACTTCGACGCCAGCTACCGCCCGCTGATCCTCCGCGCGCTGGAACACGGCCAGCCGGTGCTCGCCTGGCAGGGCTGGCACGGCGAGCACGAATTCTCCTGGGGCCTGGTCGAAGCCGGGGCCGACGACAGCGCCATTCTGACCGGCCGGGTCTTCGGCTCCAGTGAACGCAGCGAAGGCGCCGCAAGCTGCGTCCTCGAGCGCCCTGCGGTCCAGGTGTACGTCGTCGAGTCCGTGGCCCCGGCCACGCCATCGCTGGATGAGCTGTGGTCGCTCACCCGACGGCACGCCCGGACCGCCCTCCAGGACGGCCTGCGCGACCGGTTCGGCGTCACGACCGGCCCGGCCGCCTACGACGCGTGGCTCGACCTGCTCCGCGTACCGACATCGCTCGCGCCGCTTTGCGCCGCTTCGGCGTGCGCGCATGATTGCGCCGCGCGGGTTCTGGATCGAATCTCGCACGACAATTCCGTGTGCGAAGCGGATCTCGCACGGACCCTCCGCGACCGCTGCCGGGAGGTCGCCGCTGCCATGGGCAATCTGGCCAACGCCGAGCGAACCCGGATGTTGCTTGAATCCGAGGACGGCCGGCGATACACCTCTTCCATGCTGCGGTCGGTGCAGGCCGCCGGCCGCTCCATGCTGAACTCCCTGATCGGGTGATGCGGGGATCAAAAACGCAGGGAAACAAAGCACCATGGCACATTTCTACGCTCAATTACCCGAGCAGATCACGGCGTTGTCCCACAGGGAAGCGGTCGAGCGTTACGCGGTTGGGGCCGAGGTGCCGGGTAGGGCGATCGCGGGCCTGTCGCCCGAGCAGCTCAACAGCTTCCCCATCCCGGGTACCTGGAGCATCCAGCAGATCGTCTGCCACCTGATGGACACCGACCTGATTGCGTCGTACCGCATGAAACGCATCATCGCCGAGGACCAGCCTCGCTTCGACCTCTACGACGAAAACGCCTTCGCCGTCCGCCTTCAGTATGACAAACTCAGCGCCGAGCGAGCCTGCGATCTCTTCCGTGCCAACCGCCACATGACCGCCGACCTGCTCCGTCATTGCCCCGACGACGCGTTCGCCCGCACCGGCCAGCACCCCGAGGCCGGCCCGATGAGTCTCGCCTTGCTTCTACGGCTTTACATCCACCACCTGAACCACCACTTGGCTTTCATCCACAAGAAACGAGCGCTGCTCAGCGCGCCTCCGCCGTAAAGCGGTTCCCTCGCCAGACCTCGCCCAAAGAAGAGCATGCCGCGGACGTCCTGTGCTGCTTCAGACGGATACGGAGAATCGTCGAGTCGGCGGACAGCCTTCGCCCCTGCGACGATCGCGTTGATCCGGGATGGGACAATGTCTGCCAAGTCCGCGGAGACAGCGGGCCGCGCACCGGCCATGCCTGCGGCTGCGGGATCAACGCCCTACGCCCTGACGCCCGCCGCCCGGAATGTGGAACCCCAAGGGCAGGACGATCGGACACAGGCTGACGCGTCCGGAAAAACGGCTACGACGAACTCGAAAACGCGGGTTGTCGCCTGGATCTTCACGAAGCGACACCCCTTCTTCGGTCGCCCTGCTTGCGATACATTGGCGCTCGGCTGGCGCTCGGGCGTTGTCGACGCCAGATCGTCAGGTGAGACGCGTTTCCAAGGCCGTCCTGGATCGGCCGACCACCCCGGTCGTCCTCGATCTCAGCGCGTGAAGTCGACGGAAGCAACGGAGGGGCTACACATGGCAGGCATGACGCGTCGTGACGCAGTGAAGGTGGCGGCCGCGGGCGTTGGTACGCTGATGACCGGGCGGGACGCCCTGGCCCGGGCCATGACGCGCGGCGCGACCGGCAGCAAGTCGGTGGACCTTGATGTCCGCTCGGTGGATCAAATCCCGCAAGTCCTGTTACGGCTCGCCGGTCTTGGAGACCTGCCGGCGCTGCCGATCGACCTGCCGCAAGTGGCCGAATCCGTGCCCAAGCTGCTGAAGCGACTCGAGGAGCAAGAGCCGGCCAAAGCCGGGCTGTCGAACATCTATACCATCGCCGGCGAGACGGGAACCGGGCGGGAGTTCCTCTTCGGCGACAACCGGCCCGATCGGCTCCGTGAGGCGCTCGATGAACTGCAAACGGCGATCCGCGCCAATCCCGCCGGACTCGTCAACGAGTTGTACAGGGATCTGCTCGATCGCGATAAGCCTTCCGATCCGAAGAACGAGAACACCGACCTGACAGGGCTCTCGCTCGAGACACCCGAGCATTGGACCATCTCGTGGACGAACTTCCAGGAAGTTTACGAGCGGGCTCAGCCGTTGCTTCCCCGGTGGGCCGCCACGATGACCGACGTGACGGTCGCCGCGGAGGAGTTCTGGCCCACCATCGCCAGGTATGGTGCCGCCTACAATCTGCTCGTCCTGCGGAAGCTCACGCCCGACAACGATCATGGATTGCGTCAGAAGCTCGGCGACGCATGGACCGCAGACCTCTCGACGATCATGGACGAGGGGCGACTCTACGCCATCGACATGAGCATCTTCGAGTCGGTGCGATCCAACGTGGTCCACGGCTTCGAGCGTTTCACGCCCGCATCGATGACGCTCCTGGAGCAGGACGCTGTCAGCAAGGCGATGAGGCCCATCCTGATCCTCGTTTCCGGCGATAGCGGCGCCGGCTTACAGATCTACACGCCGGCCACCGCCACCCCATCAGCCTGGCTGTATGCCATGCTCGCCGCCAAGACCAGCATCACCGTCTACGGCATCTGGCTGGGCCACGTGTATCCCTGGCATATCGTCACAGCCGCCATGCTGATGACGATGTACAACGAGCTGCCACGCTCGCACCCCGTCCATCAACTTCTGGCACCACAAGCCGACTTCCTCTTCGGATTCGACGACATCCTCCTGCTCGTCTGGCGCCGGATCGCCCCTCCCACGTCCGTCAGTACGCCGCGGCAGTTTCTTTACCTGCTCAACGAGTTCGGCCGGGACCGGCCCTTCGCCGCCGACGACCCGAAGCAGGCGATCGCCGACCTCGGGCTCGATATCGCCGACTTCACCACTGACCCCGCTACGCCCTGGGACCGGTATCCAATGGTCGGCTACCTGCTGGAGATCTGGGACGCCGCGGAGGCTTACGTCGGCGCGGTCATGGACGAGTCGTACAGGACCGATCGCGAGGTTCAGCGAGACCGCCATTTGCAATCCTGGCTTTCCGCATCCGCGAACGCGTCGGAGGGCAACATTGCGGGCCTCCCGGAAGTCAGCACGAAAGAGGCGCTGGCCGGTGTCCTGACGAGCCTCATCTACCGCATCACGGTGCACGGCATATCGCGAATGGCAAGCACGGCCAACCCGGCCCTGACCTTCCTCCCCAATTTCCCGCCCTGCCTCCAAAATGCGACGATCCCCGACCCCGGCGCCGATTTCGACACGGAGACGTTGCTCTCCTACCTTCCCCGCACGGGCACTATCGGGCTGATGCTGACGTTCTACTTCACCTTCGTCTTCTCAGCACCCTACGTGCCTTTCATCCCCGAAGGCGGCGTCGAAGCGGATCTGTTCTACCCCGGCGGCGTGAACGATCCACGGAATCAAGCCTTGATCCGCTTCCGTCAAGAACTGATGGCGTTCCTCGACAGCTACCAGCCGGACAACCCGCAGCTCCACCAGTGGCCACGCAACATCGAAACCTGAGCCCCCTTCCGGTCTTCGGACCGTCATCCATGCCGGGTTCGCAGCGCTCGAGGACAACCAGCGTGCCCGCGAGTGCCGTACGTGAGCGGACCCGTTCCGAGCAACCGCCGGCTTCGATGGCCCGCGAACGCATCCGGCTCTTCAGCGTGACTCGCCTGTCGCGCGCAAAACCGAATCGACCGACGGGGGTCGCGTCATCGCCGCCCCCACCGACCCGGCGGCTTACATCATCGCCGTTGCCGGACGACGTGACGCAATCCAGCTCGTTGCCAGCGATTCCAAGCGCCGAGGCCGCCCGCCGTGAGCGGTAAGAACGCGTTGGGCGATGCGGGATCCGTTGATTGGGACCGGCACCGCGGTCACCTCCAGCAATGATCCGGGGAGCATCGGGCTCCGGCGCCGACCGACGGCGTTTTCGGGATGCACCCGCGATCCCGTGGTCCACGCCCGCCGGCCCCGGCATCACCGGCGCGATCGTCGTGGGCTCAGAACTTGTACTGGTATTGCAGAAGAAACAACTGCGGATCGTCGCTGCCGGGCACGAGCGTGTCGACGTAATGGTCGGTGAAGAAATAGGAGTACGCCAGCCAGAGGCTCGAATACTCGCTGATGATCCATTCGACCGCCAGGTCGATCTCCTGGCCAAGCTGCTTGCCGCTGCGCCCGGAAGGATCACGAAGCACACCGGCCCCACCGGCGTTGTAGAAGGCATCCTGTTCGGCTTGAAGCCAGAAGGCGTGATAGAAGATGGAGGTCTTGATCCTGTCCGGAACCGGCCAGACGTCCAGGCCCACGTAGGTCGTGTTGATGTTCGCGCGGCCGATCAAGTCCAGGAACCCGATGCACACGTTGTTGAATGGGAAGAGCGGGTTGAGGGTGCCGACCGTGCGGTCGCGCGGGTCGTTGTCGCCGGAGGTCATATCGATCCCGGTGCCGATGCGGGGCCGCCAGGGATGGTCGAAGGTATAGCCCAGATCGAGCGCCCAGCTCCACGCATCGATCTCGTCGCCTGCCCAGTGTCCCCACTGACCGGTGAGTTCGGTGTTGTAGTCGATCGTCCCCGGCCCGCCCGAGCCGCAGGTCGGACAGGCGGTCTGGGGACGGCGGTCGTCGTCCTCCGGCGACGATGATTCCCGCATCCCGCCGGTGTTGCCCCAGAACCTCGCGCCGGCGGTGTAGATGTCCCGATCGCCGGCGCGGCCGTTCTGATTGAACACGTGGCCCTTGTCGTCGAGGGCGAAGAAGTAGACGTCGATCCCGTGGTAGTCGATCCCCTTGTAGGTGGTGTAGAGCCCGTAGAAATCGACGTCTTCGTTGAAATCGTCGCCGCCCTCCCGTTCGACGACGACCGGCTTGGCGTAGAACGCGTCGATGTTCCAACGGTCGCCCACATGGAAGATCTTGGCGGCGTCGAAGCGCCGGCGGGTCGAGACCCACTCGATCGGCCCGACGAAGCGGTTGGCTCCGTAATCGAGCTCCTGCCGTCCGAGGCGGAGGGTGAGCGGCGTCTGTTCGCCCAGGAAGCGCCAGTCGAAGAACAGTTGGTGCAGGTCGCCGTGGTTCTCCAACGTGGGCTGAAACGGCCCGTCCTGATCTTCGACGTGGGCTACGACGCCTTGAACGAACACCCGGAAGAGATCGCCGTAGCGCAGGTTGGCGTGGAGCATCCAGCGGTAGTCCTGCTGTGTGTTCTGGGTCCGGGAGTTCTGGCCGAACGCCTGATTGCTGCGGGCCTCCATGCGCAGCCGGAACTCCCCGCCCAGGTCAAGCCGCCAGTCCTCACCCAGGTGAATGTTCTTGACCCGGTTCCGCGGGTCGCTCTCGTACGCTTCCGGGTCGTCGTCGAAATAGCGGAAGTCCTCGTCGTAGCGCAGGTTAAGGAATTTGTGCGGATCACCCTTCCTGTAATCAGCCGTGGATGGTCCGCCGGCCAGGACGAGCGTGGCGCGGCTGCAACTCAGGGCAACCACGAGCACGGCCATCTGTCTCAGACGCATGGTGAACCTCCGGGCGGTGACAACACGTCCGTTCGCGCGCGATTGCCGATCCGCCGCAACACCCCCGGTCTCGGCATCCGGCACGCGCGGGGAAAACGCCGCGGCGCGGCCGGCCCTCGCTCACCGCTGCGGCTCGAGGGAGAGAAAGCCCGCGACGCGCCGGACGCGCTGATTGTAGGTATCGGCGATCCACAGTGACCCGTCGGTAAAGAAGTTGATGCCCGACGGGCGGTTCAGTTGGCACGCTTCCACCGAGCGGCCGTCGCCCGCGAATCCGGGTTGTCCGGTTCCCGCGACAGTTTCGATCACACCCTCGGCGTCGATCCCGCGAAGCACGTTGTTTCCGGTGTCGGCGACATACAGCACGCCGTCGGAGCCGAATCGGATGTCGTAGGGCGTGTTCAACTCGGCCGACGCCGCCGGCGCGCCGTCGCCGCTGTAGCCCAAGTCGCCCGTGCCGGCGAAGGTCTCAATCGTTCCGTCGCGATCGATACGGCGGATCGCGTTGTTGTTCGTGTCGCAGATGTACAGCCGGCCCGCCGCGTCCAGCGCCATGCGCGTGGGAGCGTTGAGCTGCCCCTGCGGCGCGGGACCGCCGTCCCCCGAATACCCGCGGGTGCCGTCTCCCGCGACGGTGTGGATGATGCCGTCGGGATCGACAAATCGAACGACGTGCATGCTCTGGTCGCTGATATAGAATCCGCCGTGGTCGTCCGGCAACACCCCGAATGGCGCGGCCATGCGTGCCTCCAGGGCCGGGCCGCCGTCGCCGTCGTAGCCGAACTCCCCGTTGCCCGCGACGATATGCACGCGGTCGTCGGTGCCCACGAGGAATACCACCGGCACGTGGTCGCCGGCCACATAGAGACGGCCCGTTGAATCCATCGAGATGTCGCTGGCGTGATGAAGCGGCGTCTCCGTGGCCAGCGCCCCATCAATCGGGGCGTCCTCATAGTCAAGTCCCATAGCCGTGTCGATCGTGCCGTCCTCGTTGAGTCGGCGAACACGCAGGTTGTTGAAATCGAGGATCAGGGGGCGCCCGTCGCGGTCGAACTCGACATCGAGCGGGTAGTAGAAGGAGGTTTGCAGCGCGTCCCGGCCGTCACCGTCGAAAAGTGACAACCCCGTGCCGGCCACGGTGCAGATTGTCCCAGGAAGGTCACACGGATCGGGCGGCACCATCGGGCTCGCAGACGGGCAGCCAGCGGTGGCGAGCAGCAGCGCGACGGCGACGCCAACCGGACGGACCGCCCGGGCCCCCTGATGGCCGAGCGGCCGATCCGGTTCGCCGGGCGCTCCCGATGCGTCGGCCGATCGCGCAAGCGATCCGACCCCGCGGCCGAGCGCGTCGTGATCGGCAACAGCGCCGGACTTTTTCCTCAGTTGTCCGCTGCGCCTTCGCGAATCCATGTGGCAATCAATTCGATTTCTTCGTCGGTCAGGGCCGGGAGACCGAAGGGCATTCGGTCGCCGGAGCGAGGATCGGGCTGGAGCTTCTCGATGATCCAACTGCTGTCCGGGTCCGTGGGCACGATGGGACATAGGTCGAGTAGCTGCGCTGTGTCGCCGGGCATGAACGCCGCGTCGTAATCCGTCAGCATGAAGCCCGATGACGGCAGAATGGTGCCGTGACACCCGGCAGTGAGGCATCCCTTGGCAGAAAGCAGCGGGAGGATATCGTCCGAAAAACTGACTGTCGTGGCGCCAACCGCGGCGCCGAGCGGACACCGTTCCTGATCATCGTGCCCGGGACCGACGGGCGCGCAGCTCCCGCAGGCCAGGGCGACGACGCAGCCGATCCGGGGCGCGACGAAGCGCGCAATGTCGTGATGAGGTTCGCGGAGTCGAAAACGGTGGATCACGTTTAATCTCATAGTGCACAACGAGCGGCGCGGTCGCCGCGAAACACAAACGGAGGAGCACACCGCCAGGCACCCGACCGCCAACACGCGCGGATTCAGGCGTGTTTGCACGTCATGCCCGGGCGTAACACGGTGGCGACCGGCCCGCAACGACAGAACACTCTCCCATATGTCGAGCGCTCAAGCAAACCATGTGCCACAAGGCGACCATCGGAACAAGAAAGGCAGTAACATCAGCAATTACAGGCACTTATGATCCACGAACACGAATGTACACCCAACCTGGAGCCGGCCAGACGTGGAAGGATTCTTTCCAGTCAATCGTGTTTTCTATTGATCGACGGCCCGGAGTCGCGCGCCGCCGCCGTCCGTTCGCGTCCGTCGCGAGGAGGCACGGCGTCCTCGATGCCTCAGCGATACCGGCGGCCCGGGTCGTGACATCTGCGTCCTCCCGTACGGTGGGCCCGGCGCATCCCCCGCGGCCAGAGCCGGTGCCACGGCCGCGCCGCCTGGGCAACGCACGGGCTTCGACTCGCGGACGCACCGTCGCGCGGGATCTCGGCACGAGGCATGGCCGGTGCTCGCCGAGGGAGAGAACAGTCGACCATCGGACACCACGGCCGGGCGCGGCAGTCGACTCTCCATGTCGAGGGGTGAATCGGTGTCGGCGGTTGATCGGCGGTCGACCAGCGAGCGGCCGCTTGCGACCACGGCCACGAGATGGCCGGGCGCGGCCGACCGGGCGCTGGGACTTCCCACCCGTCATGGTATCCTCGCGGGGCTCCGGGACACAGGTCCTTTGCCGGACACGTGGCGCCTGTTATACTGTTCGAGCGTGTTCTTGGTTCCCTTTGCTCCATGCATGACATGGTGGGGTCGGCGGTATCTCGTTCGTGTCCGGGGCGCTGTGGAGGCAGAGTCGAGATGAGGCGAGGGCGTCGGTACAGGTTGACGGCGGGTGCACTGCTTGCCGGGATGGCGGCTACGAACGTAGGATGTTCGCGCGAGCTGCGTGAGGCTCTGGTCTCCGGTCTCGCGGCGTACGTGACAGACGCCACTTACGGCCTGCTGGCCGAGTGGTTGCCGTTCCCGCTGGCCGACGCGCCGACTGGCAGCAACAGCGACGATCCGTTTTCGGACCCGCCGCTTCAATTGTGACCCGCGTGGCCGTTTCGCACCGTCGGGTTGCAGCCCGGATGCCCGTTCGATTCCCCCGTGTCGCGCTGACATCATGCACTCCGCGGTCGAGCGGTCGGCTCGGTCGGGGCACATGACACCGATAGTCCGTTGCCCGCTCTGAAAGGAGTGCAGCCTGTGAGACGGTGGCTTGGCATCATCGCATACGGGTTCGTGCTTTTGGCCTTCCAGGCGCTTCCGGGCTGCCCCGCCGGACCCGGCGGAGGGGTCCGCGCCCAACTCCTGTTCAGCGGCCTCAATGCAGCGCTCCTGAGTGTGTCCGGCACATCCAGGACCGATGTCTACGCCGTCGGGGCGGACCCCGGGGACGGTAAGGGACCGTACGTCCTGCACTATGATGGACAGCGCTGGCGCCGCCTGATCACCGGAAGTGCCGGCGACCTGTGGTGGATCAGTGTGGCACCGATCGACGGGTACTTCTTCATCGCGGGTGCGGACGGCAGAATCCTCCAGTTCGATCCGGCCACGACGACGTTCGAGCCGCTGGACACGCCCGGCGGCGCAGGGGAGACGGCGTTCGGCGTGTGGGGCACGGATCAAGAGCACGTCTGGGCCGTGGGTGGAAACCTCGATCGCCCCGATGATTCGGGCTTCGTGTGGCGATATGACGGAGACGGATGGTCCGTCGAAGACCTCAGCGCCGTCGTGCCCGACGGCCTGCCGATCCTGTATAAGGTATGGGGCCGCGCCGCCGACGATGTGTACGCGGTTGGACGGCTCGGCACGGTGCTGCATTTCGACGGAGCGACTTGGTCGCCCCTTCCCACCGACACCACCGCCACTCTGTTTACCGTCAGCGGCGACACCGAACGGACCGTTGCCGTCGGCGGGTTCGCCAACGCCGTGATCCTCGAACGGCAGGGCGACTCGTTCGACAACCGTGCGCCCGCCGGCTTCCCCCAGATGAACGGCGTCTTCGTCAGTCCCGACGGATCGGCGGTTGCCGTCGGACTCGAAGCGTCGGTCGCTCGCCGCGATTCCGGCGGATGGGCCCTCGAGGCCGCCCACTTTGACACGCTGGCTGACTTCCATGCGACGTGGGTCGACCCACACGGCGGCATCTGGGCCGTTGGCGGCGATCTTTCTGGTGCCCTCGATGACGGGATCCTGGCATACATCGGAACCGCGGATGTCGGCACCGACGTGGCGCCGTAAATGCAGGAGCCGAATGCAGGGAAGCCTTACCTGCTGATCCCGTACCGAAGGAGCTTGCTTCGCAGCGTGGGCCGCGAGATGTTCAACACGCGGGCGGCCTGCGAGATGTTGCCGTCCATCGAGGCGAGCACGTCCGCAATGTGCCGGCGCTCGGCTTCCGCCAAGGATCGATCGGACGCACCGGCCGACGATGCGGAGAGAAGTCCGGGCGGAAGGTCACGCCGGAGTACGGTGTTGGTCCGGCAGACCACCGCCGCGCGCTTCATCACGTTTTCCAACTCGCGCACGTTGCCCGGCCAGTCATGCCGGCGCAGGACCGCCAGGGCGTTCTCGGAAATCCGGGCGGGCGACAACCCCATCTCCCGCCGCGTGAGGCAGAGGAAATGCTCGGCGAGCTTGAGGATGTCCTCGCGTCGATCGCGAAGCGGCGGCATCGCCAGCGATCCGACATTCAACCGGTAGTAGAGGTCCTCCCGGAACCGCCTCGTGCGAATCCGTTCCATCAGATCGCAATTGGTGGCGGCCAGCACGCGAACGTGGGTATGCCGCGTGGCGTTCTCACCGAGACGCCGGATCTCTCCGTCCTGCAACACGCGCAGCAGGCTCGCCTGAGCGCTCGGGCTGATCTCGCCGATCTCATCCAGAAACAACGTGCCGCCGCTGGCGGCTTCGAACAGCCCTTCCCGGTCGCCGATCGCGCCGGTGAACGCTCCACGGACGTGCCCGAAAAGCTCGCTTTCCAGAAGCGTCTGCGGCAACGCCGCGCAGTTGACGGACAGGAACGGCCCGGACGCCCGTAGGCTCCGGCGATGCAACTCTCGCGCAAGCAGTTCCTTGCCGGTTCCGGTTTCGCCCACAATCAGAACGGGGATGTCACTCGGCGCGATCTGGTCGATCAGCCGCAGCGCCGATTGGACCGCCGGAGCGTCCCCAATCAGAGGCCGGGCAGGACGCAGAGCCTCCAATTGCCGCCGCAACTGCCGGTTCTCGCGCTCGAGCCCAACGGCCTTGAGGGCTCGTTGCACCGTAAGCCGGATCTCGTCGAGCTGGAAGGGCTTCGGCACATAGTCGAAGGCGCCGCGGCGCATCGCCTCGACCGCGGTGCCCACCGTCGAGTAGCCCGTCATCATGATCACCGGCGTGTGGGACCGGTGCTTGGCCGTCCATTCGAGGAGTTCCATGCCGTCGCGCGGCTCCATCACCAGGTCAGTGATGACCAGGTCGATCGAGTCCCGGGTCAGCGCCTCGATGGCGCTGCCCACGTCGCCGGCCAGCGTCGTTCGATAGTGGGCTTCATGGAGGCATTCGGCGAGCCCTTCGCGCATCGGCCGCTCGTCGTCCACGATGAGAATGTGTGCCGTCTCGGTCATGAGTCGTTACCTTCCTCACCGTTGGGGAGACGGACCTTGACCGTCGTTCCCCGCCCCGGCGCGGACCAGACGGTGATGGATCCACCGTGCCGCTCGACGATCTCCTTGCTGATCGCCAGGCCGAGCCCGGTCCCCGCGCCGAATCGCTTGGTCGAGTAGAACGCATCGAACAGGTGCCGCTGCTGATCCTCGCTGATGCCCGTTCCCGTGTCCGTCACGTCGATCGTCACCCACCCGCCGTCCTCGCGGGCACATTGTAGCGCCAACGCGCCGCCATCGGGCATCGCGTGCAGTGCGTTGGTGACCAGATTGCGCACCATCCGCGAGACCTGATGTGGATCCACGTACAGGCGCGCCGCGCCTTCGTCGACTCGAAGCTGCGAATGCAGGCGCCCGGCCGACGTCTTGCCGTCGGTGACGCAGAAAGCCGCGTTCATCGCGTCGCGCAGCAGCGGCTCGGTCTCGACCCAGGCCTTGACCGGCTCGGGTTTGCGCGCGTAGTCGAGCAGTTCCCGCACCACACGCGAGATCTCCTGCGATTTTTCCGAGACGACCCGGAGCTTGGACGCGCTGGGATCGTCCGCCGGCAGGCGCTCGATCAGCATCTGGGCGTATAGCGCGATGATGCCGGAGGGATTGTTGATCTCATGGGCCACCGCTGCGGCCGTCCGTCCGATCGTCGCCAGGCGTTCCGACTGGAGCAGCTCCTCCGTTTTCTCACGCAACCGACGCTCGAACGATCCATGAGCCTCGCGAAGCTGCGAGGCCATGACCTGCACCTGGCTCGTCAGCGCCCCGACCTCGTCGCCCGCATCGTCCGTCAGCGCCACGTCGAAGTCGCCGCGCCCGATGCGCTGAGTCGCGTCGTACAGCCTCCGTACCGGACGCGTGAACTGCCGTGCAATTCCCACGCCAAGCAACACGGCAACGAGCATGGATGCGATCAGAACGTTGAGGTACGCGCGCCGATAAGCGGCCACCTCTGCCTCGAGGGAACCGGCCGGCTCGGCGATTGCCAGCGTCCAGCTTTCATCGACCACCCCGGCGGCGACGGCCAACGTCGCGGTGCTGATCAGGCGGTTGGAGCCGTCGATCGACTGGCCAAGAGCCGGTACGTGGTCCAACGCGGGCTCGTTTGGGCCGGCGTCGTACACGACACGCCCACCGCTGTCGAAGATCGCCAGACGCCCTGCCCAACGCCCGTCCGCCGGTTCGAGGGCACGGTCGAGGTCGGCGTGGAGCAGGACGATGGCGCGCCCCAACGCCGCCGTACGTGGGACCGGCGCTGCACAAACCGCCACCGGCCCGAGCGTGTCGTCGGCCAGCACATGGACAGTCGCCTGCCGAGGCAACAGCGACGAGGCCCGTTCGTACCACTCCCGCGGCCAAGGCGGCTCCGAAACCGAGGCCGCGGGCTCCGACGCGGGCACCGCCGCCCGCCGGATCATGGACGTTGTGGTCCCCTGGCGAACGACCTTCATGAGTGTCCGGCCCGTGCCGTCGGCAACCATGATCCTGCCGTAAAGAGGATTGAGCTCCATGAACGTGCGGAGCTGAACCTCGAGTTTCGGCGTCCAGAACCCGACCTCGTCATGCGCGTCGCGGCTTTGAAAGTAACTCTCGAGGATCGGCCATTCCGCGACGGCCAAAGTGTTGTTTCGCACCGCGTCAAGCGTATCCTCGAGTGACCGGGCCGCCGCGGCGGCGCGGTCGGCCGCTGCCCGGGCGGCAACGGAGCGGACGACCGCGAGGTGGCGGCGCGTCGTGTAAACCGCGGTTATCGTCAACGGCACCGTGGCGACGAATATGAAACAAACCGTCATCCGGACCCACGTCTGCCCCCACCATCGGATGGGGCGCCCGACGCAGCGCGATAGGTCGTGCGCCGGCGGCGGAACATCCTGTGGGGCTTGGCTCGTCAACGTCTACGGAGCCTTAACGAGGAGGGTTTGGTCCGCCGCAACGTTCGCTTGGTCCGCTCGACGCCCGTCCGGCCACTGGACGATTAACGCGTCGGCAACCGCAGCGCCGCCCAGCCCGAAATGCGCCTCCGGCGGTTCGCTCGACAGGTAGCTCGAACCGGCCACGATCAGGCGGTGCTGCCACTTCGATCCGCAGCGAACGCTGGCGGTACAGCCGATCGGTGACTCGGGCCGAATCCGGAGATAGTGGCCGTCGGCCATCCGGTTCTCGAACAACCGTACCGGTCCGTTGTTCGTAGAAACGACCACGTCCAGATCCCCGTCGTCATCGAGGTCCGCGGCCGCGGCCCCCCGAGCCGCCAGCGCAGCGAGCGCCTCGAGGCCCGAAGCGCCCGACCGATCGACGAACCGATTCCCCTCCTGAACGAAGAAGAGCGCCGGTTGCCCGATGCACTGCGTCAGGTCGCCGGGCGCGGGGCTCGTGTACCCGTTTACGACCAGTATGTCGACGTCGGCATCGTGGTCGAAGTCGGCCGCCAGCGCCCCCCACCCCGTCCGGCCGATGCTCGGCGCGCCCAGCCTTGTGGACGTGGTCACATCATCCCAAATCAGTGCCTCGTTCGGATCGCCGGCGCCCAGGTTGCGGTAGAGGACGTTGCTCTCGTCCTGCCAGTGGGTCGAAAACACGTCAAACCACCCGTCACCGTCGTAATCCGCGACCGCCACGCCCATGCCGCTCCGCGGATCGGCGAGCCCGCTGATGACGCCGACGTCGCGCCAACGGCCGGTGCCGTCGTTTTGAAAGAACTGATTGGCGGAGACATCGTTAATGACGAGCAGGTCGGGCCAGCCGTCCCGACTGAGGTCGGCAAACACTACGCCCATGCCCTTGCCGGGATCGTCGGGAAGTCCCACATGCCCGGTCACATCGTCGAACGTGCCGTCGCCATTGTTGCGATAGAGCACGTCCCGCTCCGCCTCGAACAGATAGGGGCTGAAGGGCGGCGGCTCGTCACGGTCGAATCGCGCCGTGGCCGCACGTGCAATCGCCTCCTCAGAAAAGCGAACGTAATTGGCGACGTAAAGGTCCAGCCAGCCGTCCCGGTCATAGTCCGCCCAGGCCGCGCCGGCGCCCCAGCGAGGATCGCCCACGCCCGCCTGGGCGCTACGTTCCTGGAACCGCCCCGTACCGTCATTGACGTACAAGCGGTTCGGTCCCAATGCGGTCACGTACACGTCCATGTCCCCGTCGTCGTCGAAATCGGCGCTCGCGCAGCCCATCGCGTCCTCTCCGCTCTGGGCTCCACCGGCTTGCGGCACCGGCTCGAACCGCCATCCCCCGAGGTTGCGGAAGAGGGCGTTGCCCGAGCCGGGCTCGGCACCCGTGCCCGGAAGGAACACATCGATCCGCCCATCACCATCGAAATCCGCAAGACACACGCCGGGGCCCATGACCTGTCGGATGTCCTTCAACACCGGGCCGGCCACGTGTCGAAACTGCACGCCGCTGTTGGTCTTCAACTCGAAGGAGCCGCCCCTCGTACCCTGCGGCGCCGCGGGCATCGGTTCGGAGCGAAGTGAGGCCCCGGCCCACTCGTATGGCCAATAGAAGAACACGAACATCACCACCAGCGCCACGACCGACAACGCCAGCATCGCCGATGTTTCCATATCCACTCGTCGCATCGCCACGCACTCGAAGGAACAGCTCCCGCGTGCCACCAGGGGTATGGTCAAAGTATCGCGGATGAGTGGAAAGAAATCAACCGGCCGGAAAGATTCTTTCCACGACCTACCTTTGTTGGCGTCGCGTCCAAACCGGCGATCGCTGACCATAACCTTCTGTCAGAACTTAGGTTACGCGATTCCTGATCGGTCTGTCTTAACGTGGCACGTAGCTTGCTGAACGGAGTTGATCCGAGGGGACCGTTCTGCGTCGGTGGGCCGATAACCGCAGGGGCTTGATGTTGGGGATTGAAGTGCAACCATCTCAGAGAACGCACTGCGAGCATGGCCGATGACTCGTCGTGCGCTCATCACACTCCATGCCGCCTCGATCGCCTTGGCGGCCGGGGCCTTGGCCCTGGAGCCGCACATGGGCGCGGCGACCTCGCAACGCGTGGCGGCCCCTGACGTGCCCGGGGGGCACCCCGTGTCCAAGTTCGAGTACGTGGGAAACCGGCAGTGCCGGATGTGCCACGCACGTTGGTATCGGTCATGGCTCGAGTCGGCAAAGGGCGGTTCGTGGGAGGCCCTGCGGCCCGGCGTCGCGGCGGAGACAAAGCGGAACGCGGGGCTTGCCGTCAGTGAAGACTACCGCACAAACAGCGAATGTCTCCGTTGCCACGCCGTCGGGCACGGCGAACGCGGCGGGTACGATCCGCCGCCGAACGCACTCCGCGGCGCGGACCGGGACGCCGGCGACCGGCAGGGCGCCGGATGCGAGTCGTGCCACGGACCGGGCAGCGAGTTCGTGCGCGTCATGCGCGACGTGCTCCTCACTGGTCGCCCGTACCGGCGCGAGGACCTGCGCGCGGCGGGGTGCAGAAACGTGGGACCCGACGTCTGCCTCGAATGCCACAACCGCACGGCCACCTGCCAGCCCGAGCGCTACCGGGGCGTGAGCGACGCGCAGCTCCGCGAGCGCCTCAGCGCGGCCATCGAAGCCCGTGAAGGGTTCCACGCGAGGTTCCCGTTGAAGCATCGTGGCGAGCCGAAAGTGACCGATGCATCGCCCGCCGCACGCGATCCCGCTGTCACGGGCGGGCGGCTGAGCCGTGATCCCAGTACCATCAGTTATGAGCGACCTTAGATAAACAGGCTTGACGGCCAGGATAGGAGGGACAGAGAAACCATGTGCGACGACGTTAGCCCGTTCCCACGTCTGCGTGTTATGTGGTGCCTGTCGACCTGCGCGCTCCTTGGCGCGTGCGTTCCCATGCCGCCCGGCGGCGGCGGCGACGGAGACGACGACCTGCCGGGCGGCAAGCCCATCATCACGACCATAGTCGGCAACGGCTTGGCCGGGGACAACGGCGATGGGCTGGCCGGGACCGACACCGCACTTTATCTAGTGCAGGACGTCACAGTCGGGCCAGATGGCAACCTCTATTTCCCCGACTGGAACAACCACAAGATCCGCCGGCTGGCCGGCGGCATGGTAGAGACGATCGCCGGCACCGGGGAGCTGGGCGCGGCCGGTGACGGCTACGGCCCGGACATCCAGTTCAATCACCCGACGAACCTGGCCTTCGATTCCAACGGCGATCTCATCATCGCAGCGTGGCACAACAGCCTGGTCAAGCGGATGAATCTCCAGACCGGCTACGCCGCCACGATCGCAGGGACCGGTGCCCGTTCCTTCAACGGGGACGACCTCCCCGGGACCGAGGCGTTTCTCGACCTGCCAAGCTCGGTCGCATTCGAGCCCGGAACCGGCAATATCCTGATCTCAGACCAGGCCAACTTTCGGATCCGGCTCTTGGAGCCGAACGGGCTGATCCACACCATCTGTGGCGACGGTGTCCCGGAGTACTACGGTGACGGCATCCGAGCCGAAGAGGCCCGGATCAACTCGCCCAAGGGGCAGGCCGCCCCACCTGCCGGCCGCCTCACGCTGACGGCGCAAGGCGACATCATCATCGCGGATACGGGCAATCACGTAATCCGTAGGATCAACGGCGCCGGAATCATCTCCCTCGTCGCCGGCACGCCGGGAACGGCCGGCTATACCGGCGACGGCGGGCCCGCGACTGAGGCGACCTTCGATACGCCTAGCGACGTGGCGGTCTCACCGGACGGCTCCATTATCGTCGCCGACACCATGAACCACGCCCTGCGCCTGATCACACCGGACGGCACGATTTCGACGCTCGCCGGCAACGGCGAGCGAGGATTCGACGGAGACGGCGGTCCGGCGGCGGAGGCCCTGCTCGATCGACCCTACGGCGTTACCGTCGGGCCCGACGGAACAGTCTATGTGGCCGACACCCACAACCACCGCATTCGCCGGATCACCTCGACCCTGCCGGATGACTACGACCCGCGGCCGCCCGACTCAGATCCGGTCGACATCATCCCCTGTACCGGCGAAGCGGGATCCGTTTGTACCTTTGCCGGCACCGGCCAGAAGGGCTCCAACGGCGACGGGCACGACAAGCTCCAGTCCGTATTCTATTGGCCCATGGACATCGAGTTCGCACCGGACGGCCGCGTCGTCTTCCTGGACTGGAACAACCACCAGGTCCGCGAGATACTCCCGGACAACACGGTCGTCACGATTATGGGCACGGACTTCGTCGGGGACGGGCCACGCGATCTGTCCGACCTCACGACAGCGGGCGCTGATCCGCTGACCGTGGACCTCAACCACCCCACTGATATCCAGTTCATGCCCGACGCGGATATCCTCGTCGTGGCCTGGCACAACCACAAGCTGCGCATGATCGACTCCGTCGATGGGCGGGTACGGGTCCTCGCGGGAGCTGGCGCAGCCTTCGCCGGTGACGGCGGACCCGCACTGGACGTCCGCGCTAACCAGCCGCGTAGCGGCGTGCTCACGCCCGATGGTAACTTATTCTTTATCGACCAGCGGAACCAGCGGGTTCGCGTGCTCTTCGACTTTGCCCAGCAACGTGAGGACGCCCTGGCAGCCACCGTCGTCGGGACCGGCGAGAAAGGCTTCAACGGTGACGGACTTGCCGGCTTGGAGACGCAGCTCTCCTTCCAGACCGGCGGCAACCCCGAACCCAGCGGCGGCATTACCTATGACCCGGCCACGCGTTCACTCTACATCTCGGACAGCGAGAACCAGTTGATCCGCCGGGTCGATCTCCTCAACGACGACTTCACCCAAAGTACGGTGACGATCGTCGCCGGCCTGCCGGGCATGGCAGGTCTGGCCGGTGACGGCGGCCCGGCCACGGCAGCCTCCCTGAACAATCCGCAGGATCTGGAGATCGGACCCGATGGAAACCTCTACTTCGCGGACACCGACAATGACGCCGTTCGCCGCATCGACCTCTCCACCGGGGTGATCGAGACGGTTGCCGGAACCGGCCAGCGCGGCTACGCTGGTGACGGCGGACCTGCGATCAGTGCGCAGCTCAACCGCCCCTTCGGTGTGGCGTTCGATCAAAGCGGCGATCTGTACGTGTCGGACACCTTCAACGGTCGCATCCGCAAGGTCGAGATAGAGTAGTGAGCGCCCTCGCGAGCGCCCCGGGGGTTCCGCCACGGCATGAGCCATAGGGATCGACAACGATGATTATGCGAACTGTCCGCGCGCGGTCGGTGAACCTGGGAACGGGGCTTCAACGGACCTCCTGTGAACGCGGCCGGGCCGGGCTGCCGGCCTTCCTTGGCGCGCTCACGCTCTGCGCGCTCGGCTGCCCGTCGGTCCCGCCGCCCGACGACGGTTCGTCGCTCCTGATCCCCGAGAACTACCGTTCTACGTTCGTCGAGGTGCGGGGCTGCCGCAGCAGCAGCGCCCATCCGGCGATGGTCCGGGTCTGGGTCAACTCGATCGGCGCGGCCGCGTACATGGCGGATGACAACCCGATGCCCGTCGGTTCGATCGTCATCAAGGAGGAGTTTGCCGGAACCGATTGTTCCAACGACGCCGACCTGACCCTTTGGTCCATCATGGGCAAGGAGCCGGCCGGCTTCGACACGACGGGCCGCGACTGGCACTTTCAACAGGTGACCGCGCCGGACCGCACCATCTTCCGCGAGGGAAACTCGACCTGCATTGCCTGTCACACTGCGCCGGAATGTACGGCACGTGATCTGATGTGCACGGAGCCTTGACCCGTAGGGCACCGCCGTTGGGCCGACGACGATTCACGCCGATCGGCCCCAGGAAAGCGAGGGCCGCGCCAGCCCGGCACGGCAACGATACCGGGCGGCCGCCCAACCGACAGATGCTCTACGACGACCGTCCCGGGATGCCTTGGACCCTCAGGTTCGAACCCCCGCGGGGGCCGGGAAGTCAGGGCTCCGTTCGACGGCGGCGACGTGATCCGGGACGGTGGGGCGCCGCAGCAACTCAGTTCGCGCTCGGCATCGTTGACACTCTTGGGACACCCAGCGCCCCATCTCGCATAGATTCGGGCGCCGCGCCGACTCGAACCTCGCTCGTGACCCGTCGACGTGCAATGGGTTACGTGACTGGGCGATACAGGACTTGAACCTGTGACCTCCTGCGTGTCGAGCAGGCGCTCTGGCCAACTGAGCTAATCGCCCCGGACAGCGGCAGCGAACGTACAACCGCCCCGCCGCACGGTCAAGACCTCGACGCACGCCGCGCGGCTGCTGCACGACGCGGCCGACGCGCTATGGTTGTTTACCCAGCTCCTCGTAGTACTGCTCGACGAGCTTACGGTATCGGCTGGGGAATGAGTCGCGCAGCGCCTGGAGAATGCGCTCGCGCTCTGCGGGGGGCATGGACCCCCAGGTCTCGGCCGGGTTGGCACGCCGCCCGTCCCGCAGGTCACCTTCGCGCCCACTGCCGCCCGGCAGCCGCGACTCCTGCATGGGGTTGCTCGGTGACTGCTTGCCCGAATTGTTGCCCGAACCACCGCCGCCGCCGCTGCTGCTGCTGCTTTGGCTTTCCTGCTGTTCGGCTTCCTCGATCAGCTTGTCCAGCAGGTCCACGATCCGGTCCTGCCGTTCACGGACCACAGTCCCGGTGTCCGACAGACCCAGGCGCCGACCGCAGAACGTCATCAGATCGGCCACCTCACCGATGCTCTCCGGGCTGCGGCTCATCAGTTCCGCAAGCATCTGCTCCGCAGAGATCACCAACCGCTGCGACGCATCGGGGTGATTCTCCAGGAATTGTCTCAGAGCCACAGCCCCCTCGTCGTATTGGAGGTTCGCCACCAACGTAAAACCGCGCAGGAAGTCCACCTCGGATCGGTGATACGTGTAGCCCCCCAGCTCGGCGAGGGAATCCGCCCCGAGCGAGGTGATCCGCTCGCTCGCTTCCTGCATCCGGTCGCCCTCGACCAGGCATTTGATTTCGTACACCGTCGCGTGGCTCCGCACGAACGGGTTCGCGTCGCTCTTCAGATCACCCATGATCGAGACGCACTTACCGTAGTCGTCGGAGTCGTACGCGTCGAGCGCCTGGCGGAATCTCGGGGAGAGCACCGCCAACCCCTGAGTGATGAACTCATTGCCGTCGCAGTCTTCACACTCAGCCCAGGTCTTTCGGATCAACTCCCTGGCATCCGCCGGGACCGCGGAGCTCCCCTGAGCGTGCTCCACAAACCGGTCGGCCGGACTCTGCGCGGCGGCCCTGCCGCACACACCGAGTAGCAGCAGCACGGCGCCCGGACGTCGCACACGCCACGGGCCCACCGCACGGCGCTGGGGTTGTTTCGTCGTTGCCACGGTCGCCGTCATCTCAGGGCATTTGCTTTCGATCGCGGATTTCGGTGGCGAGTTCCGCGCATTCCTTTTGACGCTTCGCCAGCGTGTCCAGCGCTTCGGCCGTCGTCTCGTCCGACTCGAAACGGTCCGTCGCGGCGCGCGACATGAGGTCGGTCCGCTGATTGATCCGGATCTGGCTCGCGCGGAGCAGCTTCAACTCCGCGGACGGCGGCAGAAGCGGTCGTTCCTGCTCACCGGTCTGTGCCTGCGGGATGCCCTGCTGCTCGTTCTCCTGCTGCATCTGCTGGACCGCCTCGAGAAGCTGTTCGAGCGTCTCGACGATCTGCTGCTCGATGCGCTGCGTGAGCAGCCCGACGTTCAGCTCCGTGAGCCGCTTGGCCACGGTCGCCATATCCACCGAGATCTGCTCCAACACGCTGGGAAAGACGATCGTGGTCGCGTCCTCCTCGAGAATGTGCAGGCAGGTCGCAGCCTCCTGGGAGAGCGTCCGCTCGTTGGACGCAAGATCAGCCAACTGAAGATGCTCGGGTCGGCCGAAGTTCTCTTCGCCCCTGTCGGACAATCGGACTGTCGCTTCGTTGATGGCGCGCTGTTTCGAGAGCAGCTCCCGAAAGCGCTGCTCCAGATCGCGGAGGGCCTCCGCCCGTTCCTCCTCGCGCAGATCTTCCAGCGCCTTTTGCAGTTCCGCCTTGGCCTGCTCGAGCTTCTCGATCGCCTGCTCCTGCTGCGGCACAGCCTCTTGAGGGGAATCCTGCTGCAACGACTCCCCGGCCTGCTGCATATCCTGCTGCGCCTGCTGGACGTTCTGCTGCCCGGGCGAGGGCTGTGAGCCCTGTTGCGAGCCCTGCTGACCTTGCTGGCCGCCCTGTTGCCCCCCTTGTTGGCCCTGCTGGTCCCCCTGGGCGCCCTGCTGTCCGCTTTCCTCCTGCATCTTCTGCGCCAGGGCCCCGGTCTCCTCGGCCACCTGCTTCTGCTTCTCCGCGAGCTCTTTGCTCGTTGGGCGCGCCTGTAGCGCCTCCTTCGCCTTCTCCAGTTGTTCCTTCGCCTTGTTCAAGGCCTCAGCGGCCTGAGCCTGTTGCTGTCCGGCCGGCTTACTCTGCTGCATGGAACCGGCAGCCTGGGACATCGCCTTTGATCCGGCCTGAAGCGACTGCGCGGCGGCTTTGGTCTGGGCTTGGGCAGCTTTGGCGGCTTCGTGGTCCGGCACCGCGTCCGGCTGAAGGTCCGCCAAGCGCTCCACATCCTCCGACAACTGCTCCGCGTCTTTGGACAAGTCCGCCTGCTGTTCGCTCGCCTCACCGGCTTCGGGTGAGCCTGGCGCCGCCTGCCCACTTTGTTCCGAGACCCCCGCCTGCTTCGATATCATCGCGTCGAGTCGTTGAATCGCCTGATCGAGCTGCCGGAGCATGCCCTGCGCGCGGCCCGCCTCGCCTGATGCATCCCTCAGTTCACGCTCCTGCTCCAGAAGGTGATCGACGCTCTTCCTGTATTCGTCGAGCTGGTCAATCCGGCGCTTCCTCTCGTCGTCGCCGCTGTCACGCTCGAGCAATATGGCCAGCAACTGATCCGCCTGGTTGATCCACTCGCCCTGGGCCTCGACGGCGTTGGTCATCGAGGTCGCGTCTTCGAGCAGGGTGGCGATGAGTTCGAGTCGTTCCTGCAACCCGAGCTCACCCGCCCGTTCGAGAACGCGAGCCAGCCGCCTCGCGTTCTCCGGTTCCGTCTCCTCGAGCTGTTCCTGGAGCCGGAAGATCCGATCCTCGAATCGCTCGAAGCGGTCGCGGATCATGACCTGTTTCATGGCCAACGGGTCGCGATCCGCAGCGCCCGCGGCAGCATCGTCCTGCGCACGAGCCTGAGCGGTAGGCGCCGCGAGGATGAGAAGGAAGGCGGACACCGGCCAGACCCCATGCGGACGTGACAGCACAGCCGGTGCACCGCGATCCGACGGGCTCGCCGGCGTTGTTCTGCGCCTAGTTGTCAAAGACATCGGAGGCCCGCTCCTGAAGATTCTTCTTCGTCTCGTCCCGAAGCTCCGCCTGGAGGCGAAGGATATCGCGCAGCATCGACACCGCCTCCTGGTACCCCTCCCATTCTAGCATGTTCCCCAGGATTACCCGCATCTGTGACAAAATCGCTACCTGTTGTGGATCCACCTGCGATGCCAGCTCGGCGGAGCGATCCCGGCCCCATTGCCTTAGCGTGTCCGCCGCGATCACCAGATCCCGCTTGGCAAGCTGGGTGAGCGGCTCGATGATCCCTTCGCCCAGCCGCTGCTCCACCGCGACCGTGGCCAACTGGCTGATGCGTAATTCGGTCAGAATCTGTTCAAACTGCTGCCGCAGTACATTGACCGAGCCCGCAATGTTGCGCTGCCGCCGCTCCAGCGGGGCCAGGTTCGCCCCGAGTTGATCCGCGGATTCCGATCGCTGGAACTCGCCCCGCACGCTCAGGAGCTGGCCGCGGACCTGTTCCTGTGCATCCACCAGCCGCTCGAAGTCGATTCGGTATTCCTGCTCCCGCCGGGCCAGATCCGCCAGCAACTCCTCCTTGGTGACCACCCGGAGCATCACCTCCGGCGACTGCGCCATGTTGGGACCCGACACGTCGTCAAGGTCCGTCGCCTGGACGAAAAACGTCAGGTTGTCTCCCGCCGCCGCGCCCGCCGCCGCGAGCGGCCAGTTGATGCTGGTAGAGAAGTTCCCCTGGCCGGGCCGGAACGACGGCAAAGCGATCGAGCCCTCTTCCATGCTCTCGCGCGACTGGTGATAGATCAGCGCCGCCGTCGCCAGGCCGTAAGGATCCGCGAACTCCACCTCGATCGGCAGGATCGCTTCCGGCGTCACCATGTCACCGGGCCCCACAAGCTTCAGCCGCACCCGAGGTGGATCGTCCGGAACCACCTTGATCGAGAATCGCACCGGCTGGCGGTTCTCCAAGCCCAACTCGTCCAGAAGCTCAAAGTGATACGTACGCGTCACATCGGGCGTAAGGCCTACAGTGAAGCGGTCTGCCGCACCGATTTGTCCACCCTCGCCACCCGCGCCGGCGGGATCGTACTGCGGAGCGCCCTCGGCGATGCGATCATGGCCCGCCATCAACGTGGCCCGGACCACCGGCTTGCTCGCTTCCATGCGAATCGTGATGAGCGTGCCCGGAAGAACCTCGGCGGCCCGCTGTTCGGGCCCCAGCGTCACCGGGGCAAGCCTCGTGTAGGCCGGCGGCTCGATGTGCATCTGGGACCGGGCCACGCGGGGGCGGTCCACCAGGCGCAATGTGAAGAAACCGGTCTCGTCGTCGCCGCCGCGGAGGTAGAACGTCATATCCTCCTGGGCGTTGCGCAGCGTGTAACGGTATCGATAGGCGCCGGGGCTTCCGACCGTTGCCATCGTCTCACGGGCGCGGTTGCCCGATAGCGTCTGGAGAAACACCTCGACGACGCGCGGCTCGACCCCCTCGGCGCTGGCCTCGATCACGACGTCGTCACCGCGGGCCGCAACCAGTTCCCCGTCGGGAAGGTCCAGCACCAGCCGGGTCTGCTTCGGCCAGGGAACGTCCTGGAGGAGCACGTTTCTCGCGAACCACATGCTGGTCACGTCCGGCGCGGCGAGCGTCGCACCGAGCGCCACCATGACGACGCCGATAATCGAGAACGCGGAGCGTCTCGCCCGCGTCGCGTTGAGCACGGCGTCGAAGTCGATTCCGGCCAGCAGGGACGCGGTGCGGGTGACAGTCCGCGCGGCCAGCACCCTGGAATTCGCCGCTTCCGGCCCGATCTCACCCCGCGAGAACCGCACCGCCGAGATCAGCGACGACGCCAGTCCGGGGTTCCGCCGCTCGAGAAGCGCCGCGATCTCCGGGGCGCCCACCGGGACGGAAAGCGGCCACAACACCCGCCGCCAGAGCACCCACAGCATGACCACGGCCAAAGCCGCCAGCAGCGCCGCACGCATGCTCCACTGCAAGCCGCGCGTGCCGTAGTCCAGCACGAACTGCGCCAGCGCCGCCAGCAACAGGAAACTCACGAACCACGCGACTCCCTCCAGCAGCACATACCCGCGCAGTCGCCGCGCCACCCGCCGGAGTTGCCCGGCAAGCGACGGATCCAACGTTGTCCCCGGTTGCAGCATGTTCACAACAGCCGGTTCCATTTGCGAACGGCCCATTCGACCGCCAGCAAGGCAACCAGAACGGCCAACGTCACCCAGTTATCCCAGAGCGTCGTCGGCCGGGACCGGACCGGAATCTCCGCGTGAAGGTCCGGTATCAGTGACGGAACCTCCCGCGCCTCGTCGATCTCGAAATACCGGCCGCCGTACGACTGCTCCGCGAGCGTCATCAGGTCGCCGCGGGCCATCTGCGGCCGGATGATCTCCAGGTTCGGCCGGGCCACACGAATCTCCCGCGCGATCTCGACCGTTTCACCCACACCCGCCCCCGCGAGCTGCACGCTGATACGGTAGGCCCCCGTGGCATCCGGCACGAACCGCCCTTCGAACCATCCGGCACGATCAGCCTGGCGCAGCAGCCGGAAGTCCATCTTCCGGCCGTCGACTTCGTAGGTGGCCGGGACTTCGTCGCGTGGCAGCGGCTCGTATCGTGGGCTATAGAGGCGCGCCGTGACGGTCACGGCCTCGCCGAGCGAGTACTGGTCCGACTCGGTCAGGATCATGCCCCGCCGGCTCCCGCCCAGCAGCTTCCCCTCGGCCAGGTAGCGGATCAACTGCACCCAGAAGCGATCGAAGATCTCGACGCCGTATTTGCGCCACCGCCACGTACCGTCCAAAGCGAGGAAGCTCGTCCGTCCGGCACCGACGAACTGCACCGCCGCCAGCACGTGACCACCGTAGGCGTTCCGCATCGCCGGGTCGCCGTGCCGCATCAATACCGTAGCCGCCGGCTTCTCCCGCCTCACCGGATAGTGCCAGTACACGTCGCCAATCTGCCGCCAGGCCAGCCGCGTCGACGCCGGGTCGTCCGAGAGCTGCAAAACGGGATGCCCCGCCACGGCCGGCGGCACGTCGATCGGGTCGGCCTCGAGCTGGTAATGCCCGATCCGGTTCAGTAGGAGGTCGGCCTCCGGATCGACCGTCACCGGAAGCAGGTCGCGCATCGGCTTCAGCGCCCGGTCTCGCATGACGGTCGGCGTGTGCTGCCGCGCCGCGGCATAGATCAAACCGCCGCCGTACTCCGACACCAGCGTGTCAAGCAGCCGGGCCCAGGACTCGTCGAGTTCCGCCGGGTCCGGGTCCATCAGGATCACCACATCGAACGCGAACAGCTCCTCCGGCAGTTTCGGAAGGTGATCGATGACGGTGTCGCCGTCACGGACCGCGCTCAGGTCGGCGGACTGCAACCAGCAACTGACGTCGAAGGTGTCGTCGCGTTGCAGCAGCCGCGTCACGTACCGGTATTCCCAACTTGGCTGGCCCGCCACGAGCAGTACGCGGGTCTGCGCCTCGATGACGTTTACCGAGACCGAACGCGTGTTGTCCTCGACCACCGTCTCCGCATCGAGTAGCGGTACTTCGACCGTGAACACGAACCGCCCGACGTCCTCCTTCTGCCGGGAAAAAACGACGGGCTCGATCGACCCGCCGGGGCCGACGGCGGCGCTTCGCGTCTCGACCGTTTTCCCCTCGCCGCCGCGTGTCGCATCGCGTTCCCGCAGCTCGACGGAGATCGTCCGGCCCGCCAGCCCCTCGGCCGTCAGTCGCGCCGTCACCGAGAACGGGTCTTCCTGAAACGCGTTTTCGGGAGCCAGCACCTCCACCACGCGCACGTTCCGGGGCGGCGACGGATCGCCCACGCCGACGGTGTAGATCGGGATCCGCCGGTCGTTCGCGAAGCGCGCCGCCTCCTGCGCCGAGCCGCCCTGGTTGAAGCCTCCGTCGCTCAGCACCACGACGGCCGCAACCGGCGCTCCCCCCAGCGACTCGATCGCCCGCCGCAGCGCCCGGTCGACGTTCGTCGCCGGGCCCGTGGCCGCAAGTGACAGCGACACGTCATCGGGCAACGCCAGCGACGTGGATGGACCCGATCCACCGTCGCGACCTGCCTGCGAATCAGCGGAACCTGTCGGCGGGGCCGGCGCACGGGGAGCGTTTTGTCCCTCCCAGCCGGCCCGCACGGTGGCCCGCAGGCGAGGCTCGTCACTGAACGTGTACAGTTTGATCCGGTTGTTGGCGGCTAGAGCCTTAAGAAACGCGCGGTCGTTGTCGCCGAGCACATGTTCAATCAACTCGCTTCGCCGTGTCGGCGCGAGCGCCTCGGTGGCCAGCACGGCGCTCACGCGTTGCCGCGCCCGATCGTCTCGATAGGTGTCGGCCAGGTCCATACTCGACGAGTCGTCGAGCAGGACGACGGTGTACGAATCGATCCACTGCCGGAGAATCCGCACCCGCACGGGTTCCAGCAGAATCACCGCCAGCGCGACCAGGACCAGACAACGAACCGTCGCGAGAAACCCACGCGCCCGTGAAGACGCACCGATCCGGCCCTCGTGGCGGTACATCCAGATCACCGCCCAGCACAGCGCGGCAATGAGTGCCAGACCGCCGACAGCCAACCACCCTTGTGGGAGGTTGCGCAGCTCGGTCACAAACTCCTCCGAGTCCCGAGTGACCTGCCCGAGCGGCGAACCAGAGATTGTCGAGGCTAGCACCATCACGCAATTACGGATTCAGAATGCAGAATGCGGCATGAATCCCCGACAACACGCGAGCGTGCGATCGTCGCCCTTTTGACGTTTTGACGTTTCCACTCGCCATCCGCCATTCGACCTTCATCTTCGTTTTCCCCACATCCACGCCAACCCCTGCTCGTACATGAGCACGAGCGCCGCGGCAATCAGGACCAGCCGCCAGAGCTCGGTCCGGGCCTCGCCCGCCGCACCGCTCACCGCGTCGAGACCTTTGACATAATCGAAAGGCGCATCGCCCATTGCGGCCCGGAGCTGCGTCTCGTCGGCGGGCGTCAAGTCGCTCTCCCGGGGATCGACGTTCACCGCAACCATACGGACCGATTCACCTCCGTCGATCCGTCGAAGAACGAACTGATAGATCCCGCTCTCACCGGTCTGTTCCCACGCTGCGACCAGCCCCCCCGCTTCCTCTGACGGCTGGGCCGCCACGCTTACCTCCTGCACATTCGGATAGCCGGGTGTTCGCAGCATCAGGTCAGGCGCGAACTCCGCGGGATCCACACGCAGGTCGATCCGCTCCCCGACGAGCCGTTCAGTGTTCAGAGCCGCAGGTTTTGCCAGACCCTGCGTCAGCTCCAGCAGGACCGGCAGAAATGTGGGGTGATCGGGCCAGAAGTTCCATTCCTTGTCCGCCGAGGTGGTGATCAGGATCACCTGCCCGCGCCCGAATCGGCGCTCGATCATCGCCGGCGTTTCCTCCGGGTCGTCGAAGCGGGCCAGAACCCGCGCCGCCCCCTGGCGAGAACGACCGTCGCCGGCATCCGCGCCAGTTACCTCGCTTCCCGCCGAACCGGTGTCTTCGGCGCCCGCCTCGTCCATACCGACCAGCCGGCTTCCGAAGTATTCGAAGAACGGCACGTGCCCCAGGCCCAGCGGGTCGCCCTCGGCGGCGAGTCCGCGAAGCGACGGATGCAGCCGGTCCACGACCACCAAATGCGACGCGCCGGACGGGCGAACGATCTGCGTCAACTCCACCGGCAGCAGCCCGGCCCCGGACTTATACAGCGTCCCGTTGTACAGATCCGCGTCGACCTGGTCGCCCAGAAACACCATCAACCCCCCGCCCCCGCGCACGAACCGCTCAAGTGCCTCGATCGTCGGATCGCTGATCCGATAGACATTCGCCAGCACGACCAGATGGAACTGTTCTAGCTTCGTCTCATCGAGCTGCGTCTCATCCACCACGACGGGCTCGTTCCCGCTGATGAGCTCCCCCTCGGGCCGCAGCGCCGTGGCCAGGAACGTGACTTCGTCGTCGTAGGCGTCGCTCGACGCCTCTCCGTCAACGATCAGGACACGGATCGCGCTGACAATCTCCGTCGCCAGATACCGCACGTTGTCCACGGGGAGCGCGTCCGGCGGAAGCTCGACCCGCAGCGCCTCGTATCCCGGCTGGAAGAACGCCACCTCGAGCTCCACGTCGGCCCGCTGCTGCGGCTCCAGCCTGCGGACGGTCTTCGACGGCTGCGCCAGGTTGCCGACCGTCACCTGAAGCTCGAGATTCTCACGAGGTCCGTCGGCAAAGTTCGCCACGCCGGCCCGCACGACACTCGCCGTCCCGGCGACGATCGGGCCCGACGGTATCTCCAGCCGGGTAACGGCCGTATTCGGCGCGTCGTCGTCGCCCAAGTCGATCAAGACCGTGCGAAGTCCGCGGCCGTCCTGCGCCCAGTCCAACAGCGGTTCGAGCACGCCGCCGCTTTTCGCGTCGGCCGATCCATCTGCGTCGTCCCTGGCCCAGTCGCTTCGCCGGAAATCACTGAGGATGTAGACCGCCGCGTTGGTGACGCTCGGCGCTCGCTTCAGCACGTCGGCGACACCTTCGATCACGGCCGGAGGATCGATCGTCCCCTGCGTCGGGGCCAGCGCTTCGAGCCGCTCCAGCAGGCGCGCGGTCTGGGTCTCGTCGAGGAACGTCCCCGACTCGATCGGCTCCGACAACTCCGACATCCGAAGCAGCGTCACCGTGTCGTTCGGCGTCTCCCGCCGGACCGTGGCCACCACCCGCCGCACGGCCTCCTTCACGCGATCGAAGGGCGTGCCGTCGGGCCCGCGAAAGGCCATGCTGTACGAGTCATCGAGGACGAACACGCGCTCGGTTCGCTGCGCTCCCCCGAACGCCGCCGCCAGGCCCGCCGGCTTGACGAACGGACGGGCCAGCAACAGCCCGATCAGGAATACCCCCAGGCAACGGAGGGCCATCAGGATCCAATCTTCCATGCGGATGCGCCGCCGGTTGCGGCGCTCGGCGTCGATCAGGAACTCCATCGCCGCCCAGCGGATGCGCTTGAACCGCCGCCGCGCCAGCAGGTGAATCAGGATCGGCGCACCGACCGCGGCCGCCCCGCCATAGAACAGCGCGGGCGTCAAGAGTGCGCCGAGGATTGGTGTGCCCGGGCTCATCCGCCGACCACAGCCCTTTCGTGCCTTCGTGCCTTCGTGCCTTCGTGCATCGTCCTCATGCCTTCGCCTTCTGCCGGTGCATGCGCGACGCCAGGAACGTCATCAGCGCCACGTCGATGTTCTCCGCCGTGTTGAGCAGTGCATAGTCGATCCGTTGATCGAGGCAGGCCCGCCGAACTTTGCTGATGAACGCGTTGAGCGCTTCGAGGTAACTTCGCCGAAGCGACTGCGGATCCGTCAACACCTCCAACCCGACCTCTTCCATTCCCTCGAAGAGCGTCCGGTCGGCGAAGGGAAATTCAAGTTCGTCGTGATCCAGCACGTGAAGCACGACGACGTCGTGCTGGCCGTACCGTAGCCGCTGGAGGCCGCCAATGATGTCGTCCATGTTCGCCAGCAGATCCGACAGGATCACCACCATCCCCCGCGGCGGGATCCCGCTGGCCAGATGACGGAAAACGGTACTGACGTCCGTCTCGCTCCGCGGGGCGTTCGACTCGATCGCCCCCGCCAGCACCCGCAACGAGGCGCGCCGGGTCGAGACCGGAATCTGCGTCCGGATGTCCGTGTCGAACAGCGTCAGCCCGACGCCGTCCTGCTGGTAGACCAGAAGATGCGCCAGCGAGGCCGCGACCGTGGCGGCGTAGTCCCACTTCGTCATCCGGGCCGTGCCGGGATGCTCGGGATACGCCATGGACATCGAGCAGTCCAGCACCAGGTGTACCCGCATGTTCGTCTCTTCTTCATACTCCTTGATGAAGAAGCGGTCCGCCTTGCCGTACACCCGCCAGTCGATGTGCCGGATATCGTCGCCCGGCACGTACGATCGGTGGCTCGCGAACTCGACGGAGAAGCCCTTGTAGGGGCTGCGGTGCATCCCGCTGACGAACCCCTCCACGACGTGCCGAGCGCGTAGCTCCAGCCGGGCGATCTTGCTGAGCACCTCAGGCTGAAAGTACTTTGTTAATGCGCTCATCGCTATCCAAATGCGTCCGGTTGGGGTCCAGCGTCCCGAGAAGCTCGTCGATGATCCGGTCGGTGGTGAAGCCTTCCGCTTCGGCCGAGAAGTTTGTCACGATGCGATGTCGCATCACGGGCTGAGCCAGCGCCCGGATGTCGTCCGCGGCGACGTGCTCCCGGCCCTTCATCGCCGCCCGGGCCTTGCCGCCCACCAGCAGCGCCTGGACGGCCCGCGGTCCGGCGCCCCAACTGATCATCTTCCGCACGAAGTCCGGCGCGCTCGCCTCCGCCGGCCGCGTCGCCCGCGCAATGTCCAGGGCGTGGCGGATCACGTCCGGAGCGGCCGGGACCCGGCGGACCACGTGCTGGAAGCGCAGGATGTCTTCACGCGACAACACTTCTTCGATCCTCGGGTCCGCCTCGCCCGTGGTCCGCTCCGCAACCTGGTACTCCTCGTCGTACGACGGATACCCGATGAACACCTTGAACAGGAAGCGGTCCTGCTGCGCCTCCGGAAGCGGATAGGTGCCCTCCTGCTCGATCGGGTTCTGCGTGGCGAGCACGAAGAACGGCGGTGTCAGGTCGTGACGCTGTCCACCGACCGTGACGTGCCTTTCCTGCATCGCCTCCAGAAGCGCCGCCTGCGTCTTCGGCGGGGTCCGGTTGATCTCGTCCGCGAGGATCACGTTTCCGAAGACCGGGCCGGGCAGAAACCGAAATGCCCGCGTTCCGGTCGTGCGGTCCTCCTGGATCACCTCCGTACCGGTGATGTCCGACGGCATCAGGTCCGGCGTGAACTGGATGCGCTTGAACGAGAGGCTCAAACAGCGAGCCAGCGATGAGATCATCAGGGTCTTCGCCAGGCCCGGAACGCCCTCGAGGATGCAGTGCCCGCCGGCGAACAGGGCGATCAGTAGCTGATCGATCACCTCGTCTTGTCCAACGATGACCTTCGACAGCTCACCGCGGATCCGGCCGTAGGCCTCGCGGAGCCGTTCCAGGGACTCGACGTCACTTCCATCATCCGCCGCACTTGCGCCGGCCCGGATCCCGTCCTCATTCATTCCCGAACTCCCGCTAGAATATCGCATGTCGAATGGCGAATAGCGAAGAAAGGTCGAAACATCCAAACGTCAAAACCTCGAAACCCATCCCCACCATCCGTCGCGCCTCCAACGTCCTTGCCTCGTCGTCTTCCGCGGCGATTGGGCGTTCATTGTTCGCTCCTTACCTCTGCATGATCGGCAACTGATTGTACGGCAGTTGCAGGACGATCAGCGCGATCGCCGTCCCGTACACGTCTCCCACACCGTCGCCGAACCATGAGCCGTCCGTCCGTTGCATCGCCAGGAAGTAATCGCGGCGCTTCGCAAAATACGCGCCCCATGAAGGATCCCCGCCGAGATACAACGCCTGTGCAAGATACAGATGCGCGTAGAAGTCGTGGCCGCTGATCCTCGAGTCGGGCGGTAGCTGTTCCTTCGCGTACTGCAATGCCCGCAGCGCCAGCGGGCTGTCGTATTCGCCGGCGTTGAACCAACAGCAAACCGCCGCCGCCGTGATCGGCGCACGTGAAGCGCCCCCGCGCTGGCGAAGCGAATAGCGGATCCCCCCGTCGCTGTTCTGCGACATAGCCAGATACTGCATCGCCTGGTCGATGACCGCCTTGGGGACCGCCACGCCCACATTGCGGCACGATCGAAGCGCCTGAACCTGCGTGATCGTGACCGAGCCCTCGTCGCTTGACGCCGTGGGCGTGTAAATCCATCCACCGGCGTCGCTCTGTGCCCGGGCCGTGAGCTGAACCGCACGCCCGAGCACCTCGTGAAGCTGCGCCGCCCGGTCCGCGTCTTCGGTCATGCCGTAGAGCTGGCTCAGGAACAACATACCGAATCCGTGTCCGTACATCGGCCGCGGCTCGTGCTCCGTGCGGCCGATCAGCCCGCTTGGCATGCTCGCCCGGACCAGGTACCGCGCCGCCCGATCCACATGCGGCGCGTATTTGCCCTGCGTCGTTGTGTTACCGTCCATCAGCAGCGCCAGCCCCGCCAGAGCCGTCATCGCGACCGGGTAGGCGCCGTAGCCCCCACGATTCGACCACGCCCCCTGCCGGTCCTGAACGCTCGCCAGGTAGGCCAGCCCGCGCCGGATCGCCTCGGCAGCCTGCGGTGTGATGCCTTGCGGAAGCTCGCGGACCCCGGAGCCGACCGCCGCCCGGTCCTGGGCCGCCGCGATGCCCGCACCGCCGGCCACGCCGAGCCACACACTCAGCGCTGCGGCGCCGAACGTAAACCGCCGGGGCCGCCCCGCAGGCGCACACGCCTCCCGCAGGTCGTGGCGATTCGAATGAGCCCGAACCTCGGCCATCGATCAATTTTCCTCTACCGGATCGGTGATCCCGATTACGGGCAACGCTTCCACCCCGGCCCCGGTCCCCACCACGATCGCATCGCGGTGGGCCTCGAACGCCCCATTGTACACGTTCCGTGAGCGTGTGGGCGTCAGATCGAACACTCCCCCTTGGTTCTCGCCCGTGCGGGCGCCTACGAGCGCCAGCCCGACCTGTCGGTTCCGGGCGGCGTCCGACGACGAGAACTCAACCAGCGATGGCGCCACCCCGTTAGTGATGCGAAACGCCAGCTCGGACCAGCCCTGTGCCGAAAGGTCGTCCCGGCGCCACAATTCCCTGTCCGTGGCGATGTCCATCCCGACCAGAACCGGCTCCCACCGTTGGCGCCGCGCGTCGACGGCCTGTACCACGAATGTGCCGTCGTGCATGTGCCCGTCGATCACGGCGTGCACCGATGCGATCCGACGGTCGAGGAGCAGCTCGCCCGAGCCGGCATCCACCACGCGGACATCACCCCCCACCAGCCCCATCCCAAGGTAGCCTGCCTCGGGCTGGAACAATTGCACCAACGGCTTGTCGAGATCGAGCCGCCAGAGTTCCTCGCCCGTCTGCACGTCGATCCCGACGACCTGTTCCGCCGTTGCATCCGAGTCGGGGCCACAGAGCCGGCTGCCGGCCACCGCGCCGTCGTCCGACATCAGTATGGGGAGACTCACCACTCCGCTTCGCAGGTCCGGCTGCCGGAAGAGCACCTGGCGAACCAGGCGCCCGTCGTTCACATCGAAAATATGAACCCGTTGACGGTCCCGGTCCTGTGTAACGACACGGTCGCCGACAACATCGATTCGGTCCACGGGCTCACCGCGCAAGTCGCGCTCCCACAAGACCGAGCCGTCGTACAGCCGCATCAGGGTCAGATGTCCCGCGCGCCGAACCGCCGCCAGAAGCCCGCGACCCACCGCCATGCGCATGTCGACTTCCGACACCGCATCCGGCGACGCCGTCGATTCGCACGCCCGGACCCAAAGCCGCCGTCCGGTTACCAGACCCGCGGCGTACAGTCCACTCGAGGTGTTGAACACCGCGGTCTGCCCGTCGCACACGGCCCGCCGCCGGTTCGCCCCGGGGTCCCACTGCACCGGCGCAAACGACTCTTCCACCTTGTCCGGAAGCGACAGCGCCGCATGCCAGAGCAGTTCACCGGTCAGCGGCTTGAGGCAGAGAAGCAGATCGTCCGGGGCATGCAGCAGCACGCGCGAGTCGCTGAGGGCCTGGTTCACGCGCTCCGTCGAAAACGCTGCGCCCGGCCCGGCCCCAGGCCACAACGCACCATCCAGCCTGACCAGCCGGGGCGGGCCCATCGGCGCTGCGTGATCGATGAGCTGCCTCAGCTCACCCGTAGCGGTAAACGGGGCCGATGGCTCGTCGTCCGCGCGCGTACCCGCGAAGTAAAGCGTCCACAGCGGGTCGACCTGCTGCGCAAAGCTGATGCTCGGCGCGTCCGCTGCCTCGAACCCAGTCGCGACGTTGATATCGAGCGCACCACTCGTGCCGGATGCCGGGCGCTGCGAGCGGACCCAGTCAACCCACGAGCGAACGTTCTCCACAAGACGCGGCGCGAGTCCTTCGGGAACCGGGGCCGGATACTCCTTGGGCACTGCCGACCCGCCGAACCTCTCGTCGAGGGAATCGAGGCAGAGCCCGAGCAGCCCGGCCCCCTCATACGCCGGATCCGTGTACAGGGTGCAAAGACGCATGTGCGCCGCGAGCATCGATCGATCATCGTTACCGCCCTCGAGCACCTCGAAGAGCAACTGTTCAGCCCGTTCGTATGCGAACCGGCTCACCTCCCAGTCAGCCAGCGCGAGCAGCGCCGCCGCTCCCGCCGGTTCATGGCGAAGCAGGTCCCCCGCCGCCCGCAGCACCGCCGTCGCCGCCCGCGCCTCCTCGTTCATCGCCCAGGCGTGCGGGTCGCTCGCCGCCTGTTTCAGCACGTCGGCCGCATGCGCCAATTCCGCCTGAGTTCGGGCCGCTAACTGTCCGCGCTGCGGGTTCGACAGCTCCGGCCCGAGGTGTCGCAGCCGCTGCCCGATGGCCACGCGTGCCGACGCCGTCACCAACTCGCCCAGATCGACCAGGTGGTCGGCATCCGCCGACATGCCCGCCGCGAGCAGGGTCTCGAACGCCCCCGCCGCGTCGCCCGTGGCTTGCTGGCGATCGGCGATCGCCAGGCTGCACCGCAGCCGCTCACCCGGCGTGGTTGCCTGGTCACGGGCCTCCGTCAGCCATGCCAGGGCTTCATCCGCGGTGGCCTCGTCGCGCCCGGCCATTGCCAACAGCGCCTCGATCCGGATCCGCGTTAACGCCCGCGCAGCGCGCTCCCCCGCATCGGCGAGCGCGTTGTCGTCCCGGAGCAATCCATAGGCCGACTCCGGTTCCTTCCTGAGCAAATACATCCACGCCAGTTCACAGAGGGCGCGCACGTCGCCCGCATTCGCCGCCCGCCGTTCGCGCGCCCAGGCGATGGTCCGCTCGATATCCGGGAGTTTCCGCACCGATGACGGCTCGATGCTGAACAGCGCGGTCTCCGAGCAGGCGACATTGCCCAGCGGAACCTGTGATGGCGGCATCGCCTGTCGCCGAATGACCTCGCCCGTGCCGGCATCGAGCGTCCAGAGCCCCTCGGCCAGCGGCACCTGGATCGTCTCACCGCACATCGCCGCCCGTCCCGTCGGGGCCGCGGAGAGCGGGACCGACCAGAGCGTCGCGCCGTCCGAAAGCGACAGGCACGACACCGCGTGCCCCCCGAGCCAGACCCGCTGCGCGTCCGCGCCGATGAGGTACGACCACTGTTCACCGGGCACCGCCCAGCGGAACTCCCCTCCGGCCGCGGAAAACGCCAGAACCTGACCCGAGTCGCGCGGCGCCACGATCACCAGCCCGCCGCTCGCAACCGGCGCCGACGGAAGGAACCGATGCTCCTCGTCCGTGATCGGCACGGGGATCGGTTCCCTACGGTGCTGTTGGGCCTGCCGGAAAACGAACTCCCGCGGCGTCTCTTCCTTAGGCTGCATGTACGCGTGGGCCCAGCGCACGTGGTAGTCCGCCGCATCCACCGCAAAGACCACGCCCTCGCCGCTGGGCACGTAGACAACACCGTCCGCGGCTGCCAGCGGCGTCGATCGCGCCGACCGCGCCGCACCGACCTCCGTTCGCGGGAGTGAACCGAGCCCGATCCGATGAACCGGCGACCCGTCCGCCGGTTCCAGCACCGCAACGAACAGGTCGTTCTGGAATGAGTACGGAACCCACAACGTCTTACCCACGGCAACGGGGACGTCCCGGAACACGGCGCCCGCGAGCGGGTCGCTCGGGTCGCCCGTCGCCCCACGCTGCCATCGCATGGCACCCGTCACGGCATCACGAGCGACAAGCCGGTCCGGCAGGGGACCGAACTCAACCGCAGTCCGGCCGCGGCGCCGCGCTCGCAAAGCCGGCGGGCCCACCGGCTCCTCGATCGTCAGCACCAACCCGTGCGCCACCGCCAGGGACCCGCCCACAAAATCCTCGTATGGCGCGTCGCCCTCCCAGGGCCCGCCGGAGGGCGACTCCCCGTTCTGCCCAGAGGTTGGGAGCAGATCGTCGGCGCGGACCGGTTCCTCTGCTGAGCTTCGCCACAGTAGGCCGAGGTCGCTCTCGTCGAGCGCGACGCACCCTCCGGGCGTCCTGGCAAAAAGCCGGCCGCCCGCCAGAACCGGTGCCATGACCGGGAGCACAACCGGGCCGCCCGCTCCGAAATCCCCGATGTGCCGCCACGTCCCCACGGCGTCCCCGCCGAGGCCGTACCGCCACGGGAGCGGGTCGACCAGCGCCGGGCTCAACGCTGCCGCAGTCTGGTCGCCCGTACCCGCCCGCCTGGACGGATCGTGCGGGGACGCGGTCCCGCCCGGATCGAGGGACGCAATGTCCATCCCGAGCATGGAGCGTCCCCTTTCGGGATCGCCCAGTGCAAGCAACCAATCAGGCGGCGACGAGACCTCGTCCGCGAAACGGCTCACCACTCTTTCCGCCTGCTCCGCCCGACCCAGGAGCACGTACGCCGCCGCCAGCTTGGAAGCGACCAAGTGGCGCGGTACATCGCCCTCGGGGCGCAGGTCGAGCAGGTCCGACAGCAGCACAACCGCCTCGCCGGGACGGCCCTCATCCAGCGCCCAGGAAGCCAGCAGGTCCGCGGCGTCATCACCGTGGTCAGTCAACAGATATCGATCGACGACTTGTCGCACCAGGCTCGCGTCGTGACGCTCACGGCCGCGAACGAAGAGGCCCTTCGCCTTCCCGTCATAGAGGAGCCGGTAGGCCCGAATGCCGTCGGGCGGCAGCGTCGTCAACATCCGGACCGCCTGCCGCCGCACTGATTCGTAAAGTACGCCGTGCTCGACCGCGCCGTCACCGCGCGGCACCAGCGAGTCCTCTGGATCATCGATGATGCGCTGTAGACAATCGATGACGAACTTCCAGTCCCGGCGGCCCAGACCCTCCTCCGCGCGGGCAAACAGGTTCTGGATCGGCGCCGACGCCTCAATCAGGATCCCGGCCTGGTCAAGACCGGCTTCGCCCGCCCGTTCGATCACCAACTCCGCGTCCTCGCGGATGCGCAGCGGCGGTCGGGGCCGTTCGTCTGCGATGACCACCTCGCACAGAACCCATGATGCTAGAACTGCAAACAACACGCCGGAGCGCATGGGGCGAGGTGTCCTCGGTTCGCCGCGACGGCCGCGATTGCCTGTAAGCCGGTGATTCATCGATTCCGAGCGAAGACGTCTAACCCCAGCCCGCGGCGCCGCTCCGGCCGGTTCCAGTCAGGGTATCGGCTCACCCGCTCAGCCGGCGCAGAACCACGTCGCTTACAGGCGATCTGGCCCCTGGGGCCCATCTTAGGGTTGGCCGCGGCGGGCTTCAAGAAACCCGGCCCGGTTGTCCGCGTCGGGCTGCCCGTCCTTTGACCCTCTCGTTCAACGCTTATACGCGCGAGGAGGTTCGACGAACTCAACGGTCCGGGCCGGATCCGTCCTCCGACGGACGGGTCTTCGCGGTGATCCCAGAGTTGGCGTTGCGTGTTGTAACGGCGGCGCAACGGAAACCCACGGCCCGCCGCTACCGTCGCCGGCGTTTTCGCTTGTCCTTCCGGCTCAATCTGCGCTTCGTGACCGAGGTTCCGGACTTGAATCGCGGCATCTGGCCCGATGCCATCATCTGGGAAAGCTGCGGCGCCATCCGCATCCGCTGAAGAAACGACTGTCCGCTCATCATCTTCATCATCTGCCGCATCGGCTCGAACTGCTTGACGAGCTGGCTGACGTCCTGGGGGTCGGTCCCGCTTCCGCGGGCGATCCGCCGGCGGCGCGAGGGGTCGATGAGCTTGGGGTTGTTCCGCTCCTTCCTGGTCATCGACTGGACGATCGCCTCCATGCGCACCAGCTCGCCCTCGTCGATTTCCTCGTCCCCCAGCATGTCCCCCATCCCGGGGATCTTCTTGAGCAGGTCCTTCATCGACCCCATCTGCTTCATCTTGCGGAGTTGAAGCAGGAAGTCGTCGAGGCTGAACTGCCCGGACCTCATCCGCGCCTCGAGCGTCGCCGCCTCTTCCTGGTCGAACTGCCGCTGGGTCTGCTCGACCAGCGTCAGGATGTCGCCCATGCCCAGGATGCGTCCCGCCACACGGTCCGGATGGAACTCCTCGAGGTTATCCAGCTTCTCGCCGACGCCGATGAACTTGATCGGCTTGCCGGTGACGTGCTTGACCGACAGCGCCGCCCCGCCGCGGGTGTCACTGTCGAACTTGGTCAGGATCACGCCGTCCAGCTCGAGCCGCTCGTTGAACACGCGGGCGGTGTTCACCGCGTCCTGCCCGGTCATGGCGTCGAGCACGAGGTAGACCTGCTGCGGATTGGTCGCCTGGGCCACCTTCTGCAACTCGTCCATCAGCTCTTCGTCGATCGCCAGCCGGCCCGCCGTGTCCAGGATGACCACGTCGCGGTCGTTCTTCTTCGCATACGCAATGCCATTGCGTGACACTTTGACCGCGTTCTGGTGATCGCGCTCGGTGTAGACCGGAACGTTGATCTGCCCCCCGAGGACCTCGAGCTGATCGATGGCCGCGGGGCGCTTCAGGTCCGCCGCCACCATCAGCGGGCGCTTCGCCCGGCTCTGAAGCAGCTTGGCCATCTTGCCGCAGGTGGTGGTCTTGCCGGAACCCTGGAGGCCCGCCATCAGCAGCACCGTCGGGCCCGGCGCAACGAACGGAATCCGCGGGTCGACCGGGCCCATGATCCGGATCAGCTCGTCGTGGACGATCTTGACCATGAGGTCCGCGGGCCGGAGGGTCTTGATGACCTCGGCCCCGAGCGCTTTCTGCTGGACCTCGTCGCAGAACCTGCGGGCCACGTCCAGATGCACGTCTGCCTCGAGCAGCGCGGTGCGGATCTCCCGCATTACCTCGCCGACGTTGTCCTCGGTGATCTTCCCCCGCCCCTTCAGCCCGCGGAAGATGTTGCCCAACCGGTTGCTCAATGCGTCGAACATTTCACCGTTTCTTGTAGAATAGCTCTCGTTGTGCGTCAAGCCTTCCCTGGCTCAAGGATGCGTCGCTCATGTTGACCGACAAGCGAGTGTTGAACCTCAAGCAGAACGAGTTGCCTGCGCTTAAACCAGGACCGGTTTGTTATCTTGCCGGGGCAGGGCTGAGCGCCGCGAGCAAATACAAAGTCCCTACAGCCGTCGCGTTCTTGTCCCACGAGTTTACCAAGCACGCCGACGGCGAGGACAAGCATGTCAACTTGCGAGGTGAACCTGACCCGGCCCTTTCCCAATTGCTCGATCGACTCGAAAAAGACTACGGGGATCTCAGGCAACAGAATCTCGAGACCGTGATGACGGACCTGTACGTACGGGCGTTTGGAATCGCTCGGGCGTGGGAGGGATCGGACTACGTTGGCGCGCTCGGGCGGCCGATCCCGGAGCTTCGCCGGGATTACACTCTCCTGATCAATTACATTCGGGAACGGCTGCCCGCGTTGTGCGGCTCCTCAAGAACCGAGTGCGGCCTGGTGAAAGGACTCGTCCGTCAAGTCCGACCCGAGGACTCGATCGTAACGCTCAACTACGACACGGTGCTTGAACCTTACTTCTACGAACGGACCGGCGATGATCGACTCAACTTCTTGGACAAGAGTCTGACGCCGATGGTGAGCGCTGGAGGCATGGTGATGTTCGGCAGCGTACGCCCCACGCCACCGCGCGGCGTCTTCACGAAGCTCCATGGATCGAAAGATTGGTTTACCTGCCCGAACGAGGCGTGTGTCAATCGACATTTTATTCAACCGATGAATACATGGTACCAAACGTGGCAGGGGGCCTTGGTACACGAGCCCTTCGTTCCATACTGTCTCCAGTGCGGCTCGTCGCGCAGACCAGTGATCATTCCACCGACAACGGCGAAGGCATTCGACGAGTTTCCCAAGCTCGGCGTCATGTGGTCCCAGAGCTACGAAGCATTCCGTGACGCGGCGCGATGGGTCTTCATCGGTGTCTCGCTCGCGGCGACGGACTTCCACCTGTCGAGCTTCCTGCGATCCCTCACAAGAGGACAGAAGGGGGACGAGGTCGCTCACGGCAGTTGCCAAATCTGCGTCGTGAACCCGGATTTTCGTGCCGTGTCCGAACGTCTCGTGGGCGCAATGGGTCCGAACGCTGCCAAAGCGTTTCGAGAAAAGTATCAGCCGACACCGATGTACGTGTTCGATTCGATCGAGGAGTACTCCAAGGCCGCAGACGCGTCCGATCATCGCTAGCCACAGATCGTGGACAATGCTCCGGTGCTCCGGTAGGATGGTAGCATGGCAATCAGACCACCTTCCTTCGGCGAGTGGATGATCCGGCTCAAGCTCGAGCCGCTACACGAGAGCGGGTATGTCGCCACGAGCCCCGACCAGCAGGGCTTGGTCGCCCAAGGCGCGAGCCTCGCCGAGACGGCGGACATCGCCCGTGACGTGGCCCGGAAGATCATCGAGAGCCACGTTGCGCAGGGCAACCGGCCGGCCCGCCCCTAGAACGTGTCTAAGGAGGCTCCTCCGAGCCGTGCGCGTCGGCCAGCGTTTGCGCGTTTTCAGGGGCCAACCGCTCCCTCACGGTCTCGGCTCTGATCCGGAACCGAACGTATCAAACACGCTCTCAGACGCGCAGGGGCGCTCCCTTGAGGTCGCGGCCGTCACGGTGGTCGCCTGACCAACCGGGCGGCTTGCACCTCGGCGCGACTCCGTCGTCATGCGTCCACGTAGTCACAGAGCGCTTCCGGCTGGGGGATCGGCAGGCCGTCCTCGCGCAGGCCGTCGAGGTGGAAGCGGATCGCTTCGCGAATGTTCGCGTTGACCTCGTCCTGGGTCCGTCCGGTCGCCACACAGCCGGGCAGGTCGGGTACGTATGCGGAGTAATTTCCGTTCGCTTTTTCGATCACGACCGCATACCTCATCAACGCGCCTCCTTTAAACCGGCCTGTTTCATGATGCTGTTGACGGTGCCTGGGGCGAGGTCGTCATTGGGTTTCCCGGGGACCGTCACGCGCCCTGGTTTCGACGCGTGCTTGTATTGGCGATGACTCCCACGCGTAGCAACAAGGAACCACCCATCGGCCTCGATCATCCTGATCGCCTCGCGCACCTTCATGCTAGGTAACGTCCCGTGGGACATCAACCGGCAGTTCCACCGCGCCTCTCAGGCGAACGAACGCGTCGTAGACGATCCTGACCGTCAGGTCGGTGGGCCCGAGGGTCTTGATGGCCTCGGCGACGTTGTCTTCGGTGATCTTTCCGCGGCCTTTGAGCCCGCGGAAGATGTTGCCCAACCGGTTGCTCAATGCGTCGAACATGGCGGATGTCTTCTATTTCGCCGTTTCGGATGCGTCAAGGAGCCTGGGGCCGCGGCTTGGCCGTTGCCTGACGTGCTCGGGTACCCCCTCAAGGCGGATCGAGCTGGATAGCCAACCCGCCGCAAGATTGGAAACGCCGCGGGCCGATGAAGAGAACACGGCGAGTGCCAGCCACGATATCGAGGTGCCGCAATCATGATGTCAGGGACCGCCACAGTGAGCCCGCCGCAGGCTGACGGCTGGGCGATGTTCAACGTCGATCCGTTCCTGGCCCAGCGCGTCGTCCGCTATCACCACAAGCACGGCTTCCGCTGCGCGGTTGAAACCGGCACCTTCAAGGGGCACACCACGGTCGGGCTGGCAAAGCTCTTCCCCAAGGTCTACACCATCGAGTTCGACGAGGCCCTCTACCAACAGACCACGCCACGGTTCGACGTGTACCACAATGTAACGGCACTTCATGGGAACTCCCCCGAGGTCATCCAACGAATCCTTCCGGAACTGGACTACCCCCTCTTCGTGTACCTCGACGCACACTGGAACACCTACTGGCCCCTGCGTGACGAGCTCACCCCGCTTCTTTCCGTCAAGCGGCCGAAGCTTATCATGATCCACGACGTGCGTGTGCCGGGGCGCAGCTTCGGCTATGACGCCTACGCGGGCCGGCCCTGCGATCTCGACCTGATCGGCGACCTGCTGTCCCACGACGAATGCCGCTATGCGTTCAACGATCGCACCGCGCCGAACTCCGCCAACCGCGGCGTCCTGTTCATCGAGCACCTGCTGGACTGATTCGTCCCGCCGGGCACGAAGAGCCGTTTTCGTCGGCCGGCGTGCGGGGCCGAATCAGCGCCTTCGTCCTCGCCGCCGGTGCTGCGCATTCTCCGCATTACGCGCCCCTCCTACAGTTTCATCGCGAAGTGGTGGGACGTGATGTCCATACCTTTGACGAGATAGAAGCGGTGGGCGCCGTGGCGCTGAACCCCGCTGTCGAGATGCAACTGGACACAGCCTTCCCTGCGGGCGTGGGCGACGAGCCAGTCGAACAAGCGGCCGCCGAACCCACGCCCCTGATGGGCCGCGGCCGTAACCAGGTCGTCGACGTACAGGGCCCGACGCCAGGCAAGCATTTCGATCGTCCGGAATCCGGCAACGGCCCGGATGTCACCCGTTTCTTCGAGGAACGCGAGTTGATAGCCGTGGGTGTCCGCCTGCCGCTGGACCTGGCCGAGGAACTGCTCGCGATCGACGTGCGGACGCAGCTCGTGCATCACGGGGAAGCAGCGCTCGACTTCGTCGGGCGCGGCGGCCAGTCGAATCCGGATGCTCATCTGGTTGATACTCCTTGCCATCGAGGCGATGCCCGCCGCCGGCCGGCGCCGGATCGTGCGGCGGGTGCTCGAACATGGCACCCATGGTACAATGGCGGCCGATCAGGAGCGAAGCCATGCAACGACTCATTCCCAAAACCCGTGATACCATCGCGGTCGGCGACACGGGGGAGTTCACCAAGACCATTACCGAAGAGGACGTGTTCAGCTTTGCGCACGTTTCGGGGGACTTCAATCCGCTGCACATCGACGAGGAGTACGCCCGGCGCAGCGTGTTCAAGGACCGCGTGGCGCACGGGATCCTCACCTCGGGGATCATCTCGACGGTACTCGGGAGCGAGCTGCCCGGCGTGGGCACGATCTTCGTCGAGTTGCACGTCCGGTTCCTCAAGCCGGTGTACTTCGGCACGACGGTCACGGCCACCGCCACGGTGACCGAGATCATCAACCCCCGGCGCGTGCGGCTGATGGTGGCCTGCCGCAACGAAAAGGGCGAGGACGTCGCCATCGGCAACGCAGTGGTGATCCCGCCCGAGCAAACGAAGCTCATGACCTGAGCCGTGTGGGCCACGCCAAGCCCGGGCGATTCTCCGGCGCGAGCGTGGGGTCCGGTTGAAGCTATGAAGAGGAAGTCGAGGCCGGGTTCGTGGTGCCTTGATCTCGTGGTAATCCAGTGGTTCAGCGTGAAATGGAGTTTCGGCCGATCTGAGTTAGCCCCGGTGCGGCAGAACACACGATGAAAATCGCTCCAGTGTCCCCGGATCGGAAATCCCCCGGGCCAGAGCGTCGCCGTGACGGTTCGTCGTCGCGGCGAGAGAACCGCGCCGAGGATCAGCAGCACGACGCGCTGAAACGTCCGGTGAGCGAATGCAATCGAGAGCCCCCCTACGAGCGGCTCCGCCGCTTGTGGTATACTGAACACGCGAGCCTCCTTGCTCGAGCACCCAGGGTTGTCTTGTCACTCCCCTTGATACTGGCAAGGCGGCTCCGTTTTGTTTGACAACAGCGGTCACGCATGACCAGCAAAAACGGCAAAAGGCGAGCTAAGAAAACGAAGCCAACGAACCCACCGGCGCAGCCCGGTCGAGAACCCGAAGCCCGCCGCGTACACTCGATTCCGATGAGGGAACCAATGCCCCAATGAACCGCTCACGATCGCTCCCAGTCCTGCTCCCGCACATCCCAAGCCAGCGCTGGTCCTGCCACTCCTGCACCCGCTGCTGTCGCGAGCTGGTGGTTCACCTCTTCGACTCGGACCGGCAGACCATCGACAACCTCGACCTGGCCCGCGGCCTCGACCGGCCCGCCTACGTCCGCCTTGGCAGCCAGTGGGTCCTCAACCAGCGTGACGACGGGGCCTGTGTCTTCCTCGACCCCGACGGCCTCTGCGCCATCCACCGCCAACACGGCATCAACGCCAAACCAGTCGCCTGCCGGATGTTCCCCTTCTCCGTCCGACCCGTCCGCGGCGCCTGGCAGGCTTCCCTCCGTTTCGACTGTCCAACAGCCGCAGCATCCAAGGGTGAACCGCTCGCCGAGTCGGCACGCGGCTTGGAAGACCTGCTCCGCGACCACGCCGCCGACGAGCGCCCCGACGACGGCAGCGTCGAGCTCGTACGCGGTCTTCGCGCCGCACACGAGGAGTTCGACCAGCTCGTGCGCCATCTCACTCGATGGCTCAACCACAACGGCCGGCCGCTGGCCGACCGTTTCATCGGCGCGGCCCGGATCACCACCACACTCGCCGGCGCTACCCTCGACAAGGTGCGCGGAGCCCGGTTCGCCGAGTTGCTCGACATTCTGTTCGACGCCCTCCCCGCCGAGCTCCGGGACCGGCCCGCACCGCCCAGTCCGCGCCAATCCGGCATGTTGCGACAGCTCGTCTTCGCCCACGCCGAGCACGTGTCACTGGCAGAGATGCGCGGCCTCGGGCCCCGAAGACTGCTGCACCGCTGGCGACAACTCCGCACCGCCCGCCGGTTCTGGCGCGGACACGGTGAGGTCCCAGCACTTCCGCAGCTCGACATCCGCGCCACCTTCGACCGAGTCGAAGCCGTCGGGCCGGCCGCCGGCGACGTTCACGACGTGCACAACCTCCTGCACCGGTACGTGCAAGCGCGGCTCTCCGCCCGCTCGGCATTCGGGCGCGGCTACTACGGCTGGTCGATTCTCGACGGCCTCACCGCGCTGTGGCTGTCGCTCGCCGTCACCGGTTGGCTCGCCCGCTGTCACGCCGCATCGAACGGGCGCGACGAGCTGACGTTCGATGACGTGGCTCGTGGGGTTGGAACCATGGACCGCGGCGCCACGCGCCTTCCGGCCCTCGGCGCGCTCGCCGAGCGGGCCCGCGCCGCATACCTGCGCCGCGACGACGGGCTCGCCCGATTGCTCGCCCGCTATCTTCCCGTCATGGAGTCGCGATGAGTCTCTCGCATGAGGATCTGGCCCGGATGATCGATCACACGCTGCTCATCCCCGAGGCCCACCCCGAACAAATCGACCGCCTCTGCGAAGAGGCGATCGAACACGGCTTCTTCGGAATCTGTGTGCATCCGGTGTTCGTCCGCCGCGTCGCCGATCGCTTGGCCCGAGCATCATCGGGCCTGACACCTGCCGACGGACCCGCCATCGTCTCCGTGGCCGGTTTCCCGCTCGGGTGCAACCGATCCGAGGTCAAGGCGGACGAGGCCCGCCGTGCTATCGACGACGGAGCCCGCGAGATCGACATGGTGATTCACGTCGGCTCGCTCGTTTCCGGCGATGCCCGCAGCGTCCGCAACGAGATTGAAGCGTTGGCGCACGTTGTCCACCGCGCGCCGAACGGTGTCCTCAAGGTTATTCTCGAAACTACCGCCCTGACCGCCGACCAGATCATCCTGGGCTGTCGCTGCTGCGCCGAGGGCGAGGCCGACTTCGTCAAGACGTCGACCGGCCTGCATCCCGGCGGCGGCGCGACCGTCGAGCACGTCCGCCTGCTTCGCCGGCACGCCGCCCCGATTCGCGTCAAGGCCGCAGGCGGCATCCGGACGGCCGACGCGGCGCTGGCCATGATCGAAGCCGGTGCCGATCGCCTCGGCACCTCCGCAGGCGTCGCCATCGTGACGGGATTCCGGCAACGTACCGCTTGACGGGTCAAGCGGCCCGCGACTACGATCTGGGAGGAACAACTGGGGCAACCCGTCAGGAGCCGATCCGATGTCCGACGATCTTGCAGGAACATGTGAGGAATGCGGCGCCAGCGTCTACCGCCAGCACGTTACCTCCGGGATCGCGCGCTACGAGGGCGGCAAGCTCATGTGCTCGGTGTGCGTCTCGGAATACGAACGGTCGCACGACGCCGCCGAATCCGGCGTCACCGAGGAGTTCGCACCCATCGAGCTCGATTCCAACGGCGACGACGACGTCCACGTCGATCTCTCTTCCAGCCGGATCCGCTCCGCAACCGCTTCGACGCTCGGCCAGTCCAAGGGGTGGGACGACGAGAAGTACGGCCGCCAGCTCGACCCCCGCGCCATCTCCAGCACACGCTGCCGCACCTTCCACTCCAAGCTCAGCGGCCCGGCGCTCGAGTTCATGAACAACCAGCTCAACGACTGGGTCGACACTCAGGGGAACATCACCATCAAGTTCGCCACCTCGACCATCGGTATCTTCGAGGGCAAACACGCCGAGCCGCATCTGATTCTAACCGTCTTCTACTAAGCACCGCCGCCTTGCGCGGCCCGGCCGCCAAGCGCCCGCCGGGCAGCGAACTCGCGAAGGGACTCAACCGCGTGCCACTCGCCACCTGCATCACCCTGACCGTGCTGTTCGGACCGACGGCCGACGCCGACCTCCGCGTCCACGAGTCTCGCTATTACATCATCCGGACCGACCTTTCTCCCCAGCGGGCCGCCGACATCGGCCACCTCATGGACGCTACAGGCAAGGAATATGCTGAACGCTTCCGCGGCTTCCGCGGTGTCGTGCGCCGCAAGCCGACCGTCAAGGTTTACGCGACCCGCGAGGCCTACCTCGCCGCCGTGGCCCGAGCGTGCGGTGAGCCTAACGTCAACGCCCGCGGCATCCACTGCACCGCCGACGACATGGTCTACACCTACGACGGCGACCACCTCGACGCCACGCTCAAGCACGAGTGCTTTCATCAGTTCGCCCACTTCGTCGTCGGCGGAGCCCTGCCGCCATGGCTCAACGAAGGCCTGGCCGAGTACTTCGAGGAGGGCGTCTTCGACGAGAAGACCAGTCGCCTGACGCTCGGCGCAACCCCCGCCTGGCGGGTCGCGCTGCTCCGTGCGGCCCGCGGCAAACAAGCCCTGTTCCCGATCGATCGGCTCATGAGTCTGGCCCGCACCGAATGGAATGACAACATGCAGGACGACCGCGGCGTCGTCCAGTACAGCGAAGCCTGGCTGCTGTGCCACTTCCTGATCCACGCCGAGCAGGGCAAGTTCCGCCCGCACTTCGAGACCTTCCTTCGCCACCTGGACCAGGGCCTCGACGGTGACACCGCGTTCAAACGCGTCTTCGGCAACGACACGGCCGTCCTCGAGGAACGGCTTGGCGAATATCTCGCGGGCCTGCGACCCACTGACGCCGACGCGAAGGACGGAAACCGACAGTAACCCGCCGTCCAGCGGCGCCCGGACCGCGTGGCGCGATGAACGGATGGCTCGCCCACGTCGCGACTCAGCCAAAGGCGTCGATCGCAATGTCCATGACGTAGTGGACGAGTCCCATCCAGATGATATCCCGGCTTACGAACACGGTGTACAGGATCGCCGCCGGCAGCAGCGTGTTGAGCACGAAGAACGCGGCGATCGTGCCGCCGCTGCTATCGCCCGCGAGCTGCCGGGGGATGTGCGCCGCCGCGAACAGCACAGCCGGGATCAGTACGGCGGGCCACAACCCCATCGCCCACCGTACCCGGACGAACAGAAACGCCAGCGCCACGCCCTCGAGGAACACCGGAAGGAAGTTGGTCGCGTTATCGGGGTCGACAATGCCGCCCACCACTGCCCGGAAGGTGCCCAGCTCCCCGCGAAGCACGAGGAAGACCGTTGTGCTTACTACCGCCAGGATCGCGCCCGCCAGAATCTTCCGTCCAAGCTCCCTTGTCGAAAGGAAGATCGACTCCAGGCCCTGCCGGCGAATCGCGACCACGATGAAAACCGGCGAGTAGATGATGAGGTTGTTGAGCGCCCAACTCAGGTGCCACAGCGCCCCCTCACCCCCCGGCACAAGATAGTCGAGGCGATAGGCCAGCCCGAGCAGAAAGAGCCCTACTGCGGCCACACCCGCGAATCCCAGCTCCACCCACGGCCGCCGGCAGGAAGGAAACGGATCCCTCGGCCACGACACCAGGCGCCATCGCCCAAGACCCATCCACCCGGCGCACGCCACGAGATAGGCCAGCGTGACCGGAGCGAAGAAACGGAGTGATGCCTCCTGCACCTTCTCGGCCGTCTCGGGTTCGCCCGCACCTTCGGCGTCGAGCTCCGCCAGAGCGCGCCGGGCCCCACCCGCCGCCACGCCGTGCGGATCATCCAGAACCAGGCATCGTCGGTAGAGCTCCAGCGCCACGGAGGTCCGGCCGAGGAGCTGCTGAACCCGACCGAGGTCGAAAGCGATCTCAGTCGAGCCGGGCGCCGCTCCAAGCGCATGTCTCAACGCGTCCGCAGCGTCTTCAAGCCTGCCGTTCTTCCAGTAGGCCCGGCCCAGGTCATGATGTGCGTCCGCCGAATCCGGATCGAGCGCGACGGCCCGCTCGAATTGCCCGACGGCTTTCTGGTAGTCCTTGTTGCGGAGAAAGTGATTGCCGTACCACGTCACGCCCATGGGATCGTCGGGTTTGAGTTCGATCGCGGCCTGGTAGTTCTCGGCCGCGCCGGCCTTGTCGCCCTGGTAGCTGAACAGCGATGCGTGCACCAGTTGCCCCGCGTAGGGATCGAGCTCCGCAAGCTCGTCCGCCTCCTGGTGAGCGCGTTGGTATCCGCCGCCACCGGGGACGGCCAGGTAATACTGGATTCGCGCCTTCCGGTAATCGACCGACCGCGGGTCGCAGGCGACGGCGTCGTCCAGAGCTTTCTTGGCCTTCAGGGTCAGGGCGACCTTGTCCATCACCCCGCTGCGCATGAAGAGGCCCGCAAGCGCCTCGGAGAGGAGCAGGTGACACTCGCAGTTCTGCGGGGCAGCCGCGCAGGCCCGTTCGAGTTGGGGCAGGGCCCGTTCCGGGTCCCGAAGCCGTCGCAGGTAGAGATGCCCGAGTCGGAACTGAACCTCGGTGTTGTTCTCAAGGCGGGCCAGCGCGCCCTCGTAGAGTTCCCGGGCCGCGTCGTAGCGATACTCCGCCTCCAGGGCGAGTCCTTCGCGAAGTGCCGTGGCGGGCGCTGCTTCCTCTGCGCGCACGCCGACGCAGAGGATGAGCAACACGAGAATCGAGCCGCCGATCATCCGCGGACCTGTCGCGCGGCATTCACCGCACGGATGCTTCATCATCACGCATTCCTTCCGTGTGCTCGCCGGGTCGGATTCTTCCGCGCCGCACCGCGCGGAGGCTTCACATGCAGGTAGGCCAGGTAGGCCCGGGTAAGTTCTTCCTCGAGCTCGTGGTCTGAGACCGCGACCGCACTCGCAGTGCTGTCGCCGAACAGGAGCTTCTCCCGCGCCGTCGCCAGCACCGACAGATAGCCCAACGACGCCGCGAGCTTCGGGTCTGGGTGGCCGATCTCCTCGGACCGCGACGCGAGCAGCGCGCCGACCTCGGCGATGGCCGTCCTGCTTCGCTGCTTCGGGTCGCGATACCGCGGGTCGGGCCGGGCGTGCCCGCGGAGCACCAGCGCCCGCAGCAGCCCGCGGTGGCTGCGGTAGAGCCGAAGCGTGAAACGCACGATCTCCCGGACGATTTCGGGCAAAGGCGTGCCGCGCCAGCGCTCGCGATCGACGGCCGCCGAGACCGTCGCACCGGCCTCCTCCTGATGGCGGTCGTAGAGCGCCGCCAGCAGCGCCTCCTTGTCGGCGAAGCGGGCGTAGAACGAGCCGACGGACGACTTGGCCGCCTTGACGACGTCCTGCACGGTGAGCTCATCGAAGGTCTTCCGGTCGAGCAGCCGCTCGGCCGCGTCCAGCAGCCGGTGCAGGGTTCGCTCGCTGCGTTTCTGTCGCGGCGGGCGGACCCACCGGATCCGGGATGAGCTTGGACGCGGTTTCATAGCAAAACTAGAATTCTAGTTCTAATCATCGTAACGGGCGGCCAGGCGCGGTGTCAAGCGGGTCCCGGACGGTAATTCGCACCGGTGTGCCGGGGCGGGGGAGGGGGTGGTACCACGACGACCATGAGGGGGCCGCGGCTGCGCGGGCTCCCCGCACCGGAGGTCCGTGTGGCGGGCCCGACAGGCCGATCAGGGCCCCAGGGGCCGGTGCGAGGTCGGCTTGGGGTGTCGTCAAACGCAAGGACCGCGTGTCGGGGGCGGATGGGCCGGCGGCGTACAACGCATCGCTGGCACGCGAGGACGGGCCCGTCGCTCGTGCTCCAAGCCCGGATCTGGCGAGGTGTCCGGCGTAGCTCGGCCCCTTGCAGCGGTCGCCCCGGCCTGCTGACTCAGTCCACCGGGCAGCCGCATTCGCCTTCGGCAGCCTGCGCGGTGGTGAAGAAGCCGTGCGCCTCGTCAAAACTGATGTCACCGGCGAAGGCGGCCTGCATCGTGGCAAGCACCTGCTCGACGGTCAGCGGATAGTCCATGCTCGGGTACGCCGCGTTCAACAGCGCCGCCGTGCCTTGCAGCAGCGTTTGATCGAACGAGCCGCCGGTCATGTTCGCCGCTTCGAGCAAGGTCAGGCTCGGGCTGAAGCTCGAGGGAATCTCCGGTGAGGAAAGGTCGGTGATCTCGAATGCACCCACGAAACGCATCGCCGGCGAGTAGCCCGTCGAACTCCAGCGCTCCGGGTGGTTCCGCCAGAACCCCTGCGAGCAGGCCTCCAGGCCCAGCAGCGTCCGCACGTCCACCTCGAACGGCAGGCTGTCGTTGCCGCAGTCGTCGGTCGCCAACAGCGTGCCGCGGATGATCGCCGGGCCCGTGGCGGTGATCCGCACGGTTCCGTCGGGCGACTCCGTGACGGTCACCCGGTCCCTGCTGTTCATCGTGATCCCCATCACGTCCACCACGGTGAGCGCCGCGTCGACGCAGTTGTCCGACGCGGTGGCCCGGTACTCCACCGGCCGCCCGTCGCAGATGAACTGCGTACGGTTGGGCGAGAAGTGGACTTGCGGCGCGGTCGTATCCTCAACGGTGAGCAACTGATCGACACCGGCCTCATTGCCGCAGTCGTCCAGGGCGAGCCAGGTGCGCAGGACGGTGTAGTCACCGGCGCAAATGCCCGGCGTCTGTTCATCGCCCCGCGTAACGGGAACGTCCGGGTCACAGTTGTCGGTGGCAGTCAGGGTGACCGGGCCGGGCACGTCGTCACACTCGGCGACTTCGTCCGCCGGCTCGCCGCTGAGCACCGGATCCGTCGTGTCGACAACCGTGACAAGCTGCACGTGCGTGCTCTGGTTCCCGCAGGCATCGGTCGCCGTCCAGGTCCGGGTGACGAGGGATCCACCGGCACAGTCGCCGGGTTCTTCCACCTCATCCAGGTCGACCCGGGCCGTGGAGCAGTTGTCCGTCGCGGTGACGGCCGGCGCGTCGGGGATCGCGTCGCACTCCGCCGTCAGATCCGCCGGAAGCTCGTCAAAGACCGGCGCCGTCGTGTCCACCAGGGTGATCACCTGCGTCTGCGAGGTCTGGTTCCCACAATCGTCGGTCGCGGTCCACGTGCGGGTCACGATAAGCGTGCCCTCGCACGGGCCCGGCTCGGTGGTCTCGTTGAATGCAACCGTCGGCACCGCGCAGTTGTCCTCGGCCGTAACCTCCGGCGGTGCCGGAAGCGAATCGCATTCGTACGTCGCGTCGGCCGGGACCCCGATCAGCGTCGGCGCCGTCGTGTCGATGACCGTGATCCGCTGCGTTGCCGACGTCTGATTCCCGCAGTCGTCCGTTGCCGTCCAGGTCCGCGTGATCAGCGCCTTCCCGGCCCCCGGACCCGCGGCGACGTCTTCAATGTACTCCACCACCGGCTCGCCGCAATTGTCGGTCGCCGTCACCTGCGGCGGCTCCGGAATCGAATCGCACTCCACGGTCACGTCCGCCGGCACGCCGACCAGAACCGGGTTCGTCGTGTCCACCAGGGTGATGACCTGCTGCTCCGTTGCACGGTTGCCGCAGTCATCGTCGGCCGTCCAGGTTCGCGTCACCGTCGACTCTCCGTCGCACGCCCCGGGCGTCGCGTCTTCGTCGAGTCCGAGCGCGACGTCGGAGCAGTTGTCCGTCGCGGTGACCTCGGCTGGATCCGGAAGCGCGTTGCATTCGTACGCTGCATCCGCCGGAACGCCGCTCATCACCGGAGCCACATCGTCGTAGACCATGATCAATTGCGGCTCGGAGACCTCGTTGCCGCACGCGTCCGTCGCCGTCCAGGTGCGTGTGATCAACGCCTCCCCGGTGCACGCCCCCGGGGTCGTCGCTTCCGCGAACTCGACCGGAGCGTCCGAGCAGTTGTCTGAGGCCGTAACCACGGCCGCTTCGGGAATGTCGTCACAGGCTGCCCACTGATCGGCCGGCACGCCGGCCAGCACCGGCGCCGTCGTGTCCTGCACGGTAACCGTTTGCGTGTGCGAAGCCGTGTTCTCGCAGTCGTCGGCCGCGCTCCAGGTGCGGGTGATGACCGAATCACCGAGGCAGGTCCCCGCGGCCGTGTCTTCCACGAACTCCACCTGTGGGCTCATGCAGTCGTCCGTGGCCGTGACCACGGTTGCCGCGGGAATACCGTCGCACTCTGCGGTGACGTCGTCCGGTTCGTCACTCAGCGCCGGCAGGGAGTCGTCGCCGACCGCGATCGTCGCCTGGGCAATCACCTCATGTCGGCACATCCCGCCCTCCGCGGCGACCGACAAGACGATGTCGCAGCCGCAGGCAAGGTCCGCCTGAACACTGATCGCCGCCGCGGTCGCATCACCGATGATCTGGCCGCATCCCTCGAGGCTCCAGAGGAGCGTCGTGTTCGGCAGCCCGGTCATGTCCTCCACCGAGACATCGAACGTCGCGCCCGTGCAGACCTCCTGGGGGTTCGTGATCTTCAGTTCCGGCATCGGCTCCAGTGGGAACCGCACGACCGCGAAGTCCTTTAGATCCGCCGTCCACGACGAGGAGGAGCGCGTCTTGGCGATGAAGGTCGCGTCCGTACTGCACGGATTGACTTGAATGCCCAGCGCCGTCAGGTTCGCCGCTCCTTCCACGAGCTGAAGATGGGTCAGAACGCTGGTTTCGGCGCCGTCGGCCGTGAAGTGCTTCCAGGTTCCGTTCGCTCCGTGGGGAATGTCGTCCACGTTCGTCGCGCTGAACACCGCTCCGGGTTTGGAGACCTCGACGAATTCCACTCCGTCCCAGGCGCGGATGATCGCCACCGGGTGCTCCCCGCCCTGTTCGAAGTCGACGCTGATCATGAAGTCGTCGATCGTCCGGCCGCCGTCCGGCCCGAGCCCCACGATCTCGCCTTCCGTCTCGCCCAGCACCGCCAGCCCGGCCTGGTTGAACTCGAAGTCGACGTGGCTGTCGCCGTTGATCGACCGTGTTTCCGCCGCGACGAAGACCCAGCGGTCCCCGGTAGCGGGATCCACCCGCGTGTGAAAGTACGCGTTGGTGATGTCGTTCTTCTGCGGGCTGCCGCCGCCCCCGGCCCAAGCCCAGGGCGCGTCGCTGACGCCGATTGAGTCGCCGTTCTTGTTCCGCCCGTCGAAGAGCGTGCCGTCGAACCCGTCACCCATGTTGCCCCAGTTGGGATCGACCATGCGCGAGGCGTTGAAGGGCGCGCCATCGGCGTCCGAAGCGGGCTGCCCGTTGTCGTCCAATACGCCGTAATGGCTCGTCCCCTGCGCCCAGGCGTCACCCAGCGCGAAGCCTCCCGGCGCGCTGCCCGAGTACAGCAGGCCGTGCACTTCGAACGGGTCGCTCGAAACCGCCGTGCCTGGGATGGTCTGGGCGTACACGATGCCCGCGACGCCGGCCATCACCGCTGCGAACGCGGCCAGCCGCAGCCGTCCCCGAAAGAACCAGGTGAATTTGGATCGAATCATGAGCTAGGCCCCTTTTTGACGGACCGCGGCAGTGCGGCCCGCCGGGAAGTTCAGACGCCCCTACGGTTTGTTCCCCGAGTAGCGCATCTGCAATACGGCGTAATCTCCCAAGTCGACGCGCCCATCGCCGTTCAAATCGGCACAGGAGCAGGCGCTTTCCGCGGCCACGGTCGGTCCACCGATGCACGTGGCGACGAACGCGAAGTCGGCCGGGCCGACCATCCCGTCGCCATCGAAGTCCGGCGGCGGCACATGCACACACTCGCCGTCCACACAGAGATCAACCGTGCACGCGTCACCGTCGCCGCAGTCCATCGGTGTACTCACACACCCGCCGGCCGGATCACAGGTATCCACCGTGCAGGCGTCCTGATCGTCGCAGTCGGCGGCCGTGGACGTGCAGCCCATCTGCGGATCGCAGGCGTCCGCGGTGCAGGCGTCACCGTCGTCACAGAAGACCTCCTGCGTCGTGCATCCGCTCGCCGGGTCGCAGGTGTCCGTGGTGCAGGCGTTGCCGTCGTCACACGACAATGGCTCGTGAAGGCAACCGGCGGCCGGATCGCACCTGTCGGTCGTGCACGCGTCGCCGTCGTCGCAGGACACGTCCTGCGTCACACAGCCGTTCGCCGCGTCGCAAGTGTTCGTCGTACACGCGTTGCCGTCGTCGCATTGCACGGCCTCGTGCGTGCAGCCCCTCACCGGGTCGCACGCATCCGTCGTGCACGCGTCCGCGTCATCGCAACCGATCGGCGAGAACACGCAACCCTCTTGCGGCGAACATGAATCCTCGGTGCACGCATCGCCGTCGTCACACGGCACGCTGTCATGCGTGCAGCCCGTAACCGCATCGCAGGCGTCCGCCGTGCAGCCGTCGTCATCGTCGCAACTGATCGCCGTGAACATGCATCCTTGCTCCGGCGAGCAGGAGTCCTCGGTGCAGGCGCTGCCGTCGTCGCACGTCACCGGTTCGAACACGCATTGGCCGGCGACGCACGAATCCGTCGTGCAGGCGTCGCCGTCGTCACACGCCAGGTCGGCCGGACTCCCCAGCAGCGCGAACGCCAGATCTCCCGGGTCCGCAATCGGCGTCCACGCCGGCGTGCGCAGCATGTCGAAATACTCGACCGGGCCGGCGCCTTGCCGGTTCGCCGTCACGTGCCAGCCCCACTGTGGCGGATAGTCCATCACCGCCTGAACCTCGATCCAATAGCGGACACCCGGCAACGCCTCGAACGCCTCTGGAAACTGGGCCTCGTAGTCGTAGACCCCGGCGCCGCGCGAGGTTTCCCCTGCGTTGCCTGCGACCAGGTAGCTCTTCAGTGCTTCGGCGAGATTCGGTGTGGCTCCGCCGCCGGCCGGAGCGCCGCCGTCGTCGGGCCAGACGATAATACGGAACGCGCTGATGTTGCCGGGCCAGGTGTCCCAGTACACACCGGTCCAGCGGACCCCGGTGACCGACCAACGGCACAGCGGACTATCGGGAAGCGTGAAGTCGTCCGCGGCGCCGGACTCGAACGGGACGAACGTGTCCGACTGCGAGCCGGGCGAAGCGCCCGATGCGCTGAGCCCGCCGTTGACGCCGGTGTTGTCGAAGATAACGGACGGCTCGGAGCCGGCTGCGGCGTCAGCGCCCCGGGTGGGCCCGCCTCCGGCAAGGAGAATCGAAAGAACGGTGATCGCGCCGCACGTGCGGCCGATGACTCGTCGAGTCATGGCTTTCCCCCCAATCGATAGTTGCGTGCCTGGATGGGGAGCGTGCGCCAGAAAACGACAAGCCTGTGCTTGACCGATCGGCGCCGTGCCGAATTGCCCCCAATCGCACGGTGTCCCGCGACAAGAACCGCGAGTGCCTCAACCCACTGTTGGCGGCGCCGGTCCCGAAGTCAAGCCGGCTCCACGCTTTGCCTCGACAATCACGAAACCCCGCCGCCGGGTCGGTAACTCGACGGAACCTCTGCCATCCGGATGATGCCGATATTCGGTTCGGTGTTTGTGCTTCCGAGTGGTGCATGGGCTTGCCCCGAAGCGGCGCGGGGCCGGCAGTGCGATGACCGTGTTCCAACCGTCGAGGTCTCACGATGCCGCGACCCATCACGAGCGTTTCCCTGCATGGTCCCCTGCGGTATGCTGACCGCACGAATCGGACCATGACGAGTTGTGGCGGCAACGCGAGGAGAACGCGGACCATGCCCGAACCGACCACCGGCCCCGGCAAATGCGTCCAGGACTTTTATCCGGACGATCTCGCCCACTGCTACGGCTGCGGACGGCTCAATTCGGACGGGCTGCACATCCGGAGTGCGTGGGACGGCGAGGAGACCGTCGCGGTCTTGACTCCGCGGCCCGCGCATACGGCGATTCCGGGCTACGTCTACGGCGGGTTGATCGCATCGCTGGTGGATTGCCACGGCACAGGCTCCGCCGCGCTGGCTGCGTACCGCGCTGCGGGCCGTGCCCCGGGAACGTCGCCCCCGTTCCGCTTCCTGACCGCATCCTTGACCGTC